>Ga0182793_1000147_pt1 | contig 62949 bp, 53 predicted proteins | sample Passage237A_FD_130498 | JGI IMG/M metagenome (GOLD analysis project Ga0182793, IMG submission 130498) | Cellulose adapted compost microbial communities from Newby Island Compost Facility, Milpitas, CA, USA - Passage2 37A (version 2) (version 2) ... | reverse complement strand
TGTTCACCCAGAACTGGTCGGGCAAGATCGAGTATCAGTACTACGACTTCGGCAACGTCAACGTGTTCAGCCCGGCTGGCGCGTTCCTCGGCCGCATCCGCAACGACGAGCACACTGTGAAGGTCGGTCTGAACTACCGCTTCAACTGGGGTGCCCCGGTCGTCGCGAAGTACTGATCCTATAGGATCCCATCTTCGCGCCCTGCGAAGTTAACAGATCGTGAAAGGCCGGCGTTCGCGCCGGCCTTTTGCTTTTGCGGTAATAAAATGACGAAACCGGCCCCGTTCTCGCAGATTTATTAACTTGAGCGCCGGATACTGCGCCCCCGATTGATCGAAAGAAAATCACGGGCGGGGACACCATGGCATTGAGAATTGCACTCAATGGGCTGCGACATTTGAGCATTCTGCGGCCGCGCTGGAGCAACTGGGGAATCAAGGAAAGTCTTTTTACGGCCTTTGCCGTCATCGCCGGCATTGCGGTCCTGATCAGCGTCGGCGCCGGTGTCATTCTCGGCCAGCTCGGCGGCATGATGCAGGACCTTGGCGGACGCGACATTCCGCGCCTGGTTGCAAGCCTGCAATTGGCGGCGCGCAGCGCCGATCTCGCGAGTCAGGGACCTGCCGTACTGTCCTCCCGCGATGAAGCCGACCTGACGCAGCAACTCGCCAAGATCAAGGAGCTTCAGGAAACCGCGCTGGGCAAACTCGGTGAGATCATCGAACTCGGCGCCGATAAATCCACCGTCGCGGCGTTGCAGGAAAACGTCAAGAATATCGACGACACGGTGAAAAGCCTCGGCAATGCCGCGAAGGAGCGGCTCGAGCTGGCTGCACGCCATCAGCAACTTTACGAAGAGCTGCGCGCGCATCAGACCGCCTTCATCGCCGCCGCCAATCCTGCCATGATGGCCGCACAGGCCAATATCAATGCCATTCTCACTTCGGCCAATCTGTCCACCGACGACGCTGCCGAAGCGGCGCGCGCCGTCGAACTGCTGGGCAATGCGGTATCGAGCACCAACCTGATCGCCTCCGACATGATGGCCGCGCTGTCCGCGACGTCGAGCCAGGCGCTCGAACAGATCGCGGTCTCGCTGCAGGCTGCCAAGCAGCGCGCAACGGCAAGCCTGGAAGCGCTTCCGGACAGCCGAAGCAATGCCGAAATCAAGGCCGCAGCACACAAGCTGCTGCCGCTGGCCGATGGCAAGGACGGCATCTTCAAGGTGCGTCAGCGCGAGCTCGATTCCAGCGATTTCGGCCAGCTCATCCTCGATGAATTCCGCAAGCTCAATGCCGGACTCGGCATCAGCGTGCAGCAGCTCGTCGACGGCGTGCAGGCCGACACCGATAAATCCTCCTATCAGGCGCGGCAGACCATTTCGCTCTCCACGCAGATCATGCTGATCGTCGGGGCGCTGACGTTCATCGGATCGATCCTGTTCGTCTGGCTTTATGTCGGCCGCAATATTTTGGGGCGAATCGCGGGACTTCAGCGCGCCATGAAGCGGCTGTCCGACGGCGACCTTGAAACCGAGGTGATGCGCGGTCGTCAGCACGATGAAATCGCCGTGATGGCGAATTCCCTCGAAATTTTCCGGGAGAATATGATCCACGCGCGCGCACTCAGCGCTGATCGTGATCGCGATCAGCTTGCGAAAGCCGAGCGGGCAACGCGCATGGAACAGCAGATCATGGAATTCGAGGCCAGTGTCCGCGCAGCGCTGGAACGTCTCCAATCGTCGGCGAATACGATGGAGGAGACCGCGGAAAACATGGCCGCCACCGCTGATCGCTCCAGCGCATTGGTCAATACGGTTGCGTCGGCCGCGGAAGAAACGTCAGTGAATGTGCAGACGGTGTCGTCCGGTACCGAAGAATTGTCGTCATCCATTCTGGAAATAGGCCGTCAGGTGGTCTCCTCCGCCGAGATCGCCAGCAAGGCGGTGTCCGAGGCCGGCAAGACCGACGTCACCATGCAGGGCCTTGCGGAGAACGCCGCGCGCATCAGCACCGTCGTCGATCTCATTCAAACGATCGCGTCGCAAACCAACCTGCTGGCCTTGAACGCCACCATCGAAGCGGCGCGTGCGGGCGAAGCCGGGCGCGGCTTTGCCGTGGTCGCGTCCGAAGTGAAGAACCTGGCCAGCCAGACGGCCAAGGCCACCGAGGAAATCCGCGCACAGATCGCCAATATGCAGCAGGTGACGACGTCGGCGGTCGGCACTATCCAGAACATCGGATTGACCATCGGCGAGATCAACGAGATCACCACCGCCATTGCGGCCGCCGTCGAGCAGCAGGGCGCCGCGACGCGCGAGATCGCACGCAACATTCAGCACGCTGCGGCTGGCACCAGCGAGGTTTCCAGCAACATCGTGGGCGTCAGCCAGGCCTCGGCAAACGCTGGGGCCGAAGCAGGTCAGGTGCTCGCTGCATCGGGCGCGCTGCGCCGCGAGACCGAGGTGTTGCGCGCCGAGATCGACGGATTCCTCTCCAACATTCGCGCCGCCTAGAGCCGGACGGCGCGAGCCTCGCTTTCGCGTCTACCGTCGTCCTTCATCATCAATGAAGGCCGGCGGTATGCGTCGCAAGGCTCGGGGCCGCCGCCCGGTCACCGCTCCGGCCGCCGAACCTTTGGCAATTGACACGATGGGCAGCGCGTGGTCCTTGGACGGGCGCCTGATGGGCCATCGGTCCACCCGGCCGACCCGCCACCTGCCAGACGAGGACCTCGTATGAACGCTCCGACCGGTTCGACCCAACAGGACACCGCCGCGCCTGGTGAGATGCGGCACAACTGGACCCGGTCCGAGGCGGAGGCCATCTACAATCTTCCGTTCGCGGATTTGATCTTTCAGGCCCAGCGGGTTCATCGCGCCCATTTCGATCCCAATCATATCGAGACTGCGAGTCTCCTCAGCATCAAGACCGGCGGCTGTCCGGAGGATTGCGGTTACTGCTCGCAAAGCGCGCACTACGACACCGACGTCAAAGCCACCAAGCTGATGGACCAGCAAGCCGTCCTCGAAACGGCCCAGCGCGCCAAAGACAACGGCGCAAGCCGGTTCTGCATGGCGGCTGCTTGGCGTAATCCCAAGGACAAGGATCTCGATCGCGTTTGCGATATGGTGAGCGCGGTCAAGGATCTCGGCATGGAGACCTGTGCGACGCTTGGCATGTTGACGCCCGCGCAAGCGCAACGACTGCGCGACGCCGGCCTCGACTTCTACAACCACAATGTCGACACCTCGCCGGAATTCTACGGCAACATTATCACCACCCGCACGATGCAGGATCGCATCGACACCTTGGCCCATGCCCGCGACGCCGGATTGAAGATCTGCTGCGGCGGCATCATTGGCATGGGTGAGCAGGTCGACGATCGCATCGGCATGCTGGTTCTGCTGGCCAATCTGCCGAGCCATCCGGAAAGCGTTCCGATCAACATGTGGAATAAGGTGAAGGGCGTGCCGGTCAACGACACCGCGGACCGGCCCGATCCGATCGCACTGGTCCGCATGATCGCTCTCGCGCGCATCATGATGCCGAAGAGCGTGGTCCGGCTTTCGGCGGGACGCCAATACATGACGGATGAATTGCAAGCGCTGTGCTTCGTCGCCGGCGCCAGCTCGATCTTCATCGGCGACGTGCTGCTGACCACGAAAAACCCGCAGACCGTCCGCGACGCGGACCTGCTGGACCGGCTCGGCATTCATTCCCAGCTCGACGCGGCCAAGGCGCTTCAGCCCTCGCAGGCGGCGGAATAGGCGGCTTTCCGCCCGACGGTCAACTTACCCGGACTCTTCCGCCGGGACGGAACGACCTCCGCCCGCGCGGGGCTGGGGCGAGCTTTTTCGGCTGGCGCCTGGGCCATTGTTTCGTTAAGCCGGGTGGATGCAACTACAGCGACACGCCATGCACTCAAAAGCACCCGCGATCCAAAGTCTGGCCGGGACTTTGCGCTACCCTTGGGAAACCCCGCCCAAGCCTGGCGAAATTCTCGAACTCATGCCGGGCGTCGTATGGGTTCGACTGGCGCTGCCGTTCCAGCTCAACCATGTGAACATCTATCTGCTCGCCGACGGCGACGGCTGGACCATGATCGATTCCGGCTTCGGCAACGAAGAAACCATCGCAGCATGGACCGCCCTCTTCGAAGGGCCGCTGAAGAACTTCAACATCACCCGGCTGATCGTCACGCATTCGCATCCGGATCATGTCGGACTCGCCGGCTGGATCGTTGAGCGCTTCGACTGCCCATTGGTGATGTCGCAGGTCGAGTATCTGCAGTCGGTCTATCATCAGAACCGCGGCACCGAAGAGCGCAAACAGGCCCAGCGGCTGTTCTTCCGCCGTCACGGCATGGATGAGAATCTCACCGACAAGTTGCTCGGGCGTGGGCAGGACTACCTCAAGCGCGTCTCCACCTTGCCGGCTTCCTATCGTCGTATCGCGCATGGCGATGAAATTTCCATCGGCAGCCGGCGCTTCAAGGTTCTCACCGGCGGCGGCCATGCCCTCGATCAGGTGATGCTGTACTGTGCCGCCGACAAGCTGTTCCTGTCGGCCGACCAGGTGCTGAGCAAGATTTCGCCGAATGTCAGCGTCTGGGCCGTGGAGCCCGACCAGAACTCGCTCGGCGAATATCTGGCGTCGCTGGCGAGCCTGACCACCACGCTGCCCTACGATGCTTTGGTCCTGCCCGGACACGGCGTTCCGTTCTACGGCCTGAAGACCCGGATCAAGCAATTAGCGGATCATCACGAAGAACGTTGCGGGATGATCGCCGTCGCCTGCCGTGAAGCTCCGAAGACCTGCGCGGAACTGGTGCCCGTGGTCTTTCACAAATATCCGCTGGATGCCCACCAGACCGGCTTTGCCGCCGGCGAACTGATCGCGCACCTCAATTACATGGTGAATGAGGGCCGGCTCGTCCTCGAACCTCAGCCGGACGGCGTGCTGCGTTTCCGGAGCACCTGAGCGACTATCGCGCACTCTTCCTTGGTGACGTTGCGCCAGCGCAAACTCGGGACTGCGTTTGCGACAGGGCCTCCTGCGGCTCCTTAAACCTTATTTCGGCTCGACAGCGATCCTGGAAAGGCTCTAAAAAGAGCCGTGCCATGGGTGTGGCCCAGCTCTGTCGATCCCGGATTTTGCGATGAATTACAATCGGTTCTTTAGCGACGCCGTTAATCGTCTGCATGACGAGCGACGTTACCGCGTCTTTGCCGACCTGGAACGCATCGCCGGCCGCTTCCCGCACGCGACCTGGCACTCGCCCGACGGAGAACGCTCCGTCGTCATGTGGTGTTCCAATGACTATCTCGGCATGGGTCAGCATCCCAAGGTGGTCGGTGCCATGGTGGAAACCGCGACGCGCGTCGGAACCGGCGCCGGGGGCACCCGCAACATTGCTGGCAACCATCACCCGCTGGTGCAGCTCGAGCGCGAACTCGCAGATCTGCACGGCAAGGAAGCCGCGCTGCTGTTCACCTCCGGTTACGTTTCAAATCAGACCGGCATCTCGACGCTCGCCAAGTTGATTCCGAATTGCCTGATCCTGTCCGACGCGCTCAACCATAACTCGATGATCGAGGGTATTCGCCAGTCGGGCTGCGAGCGCCAGGTCTTCCGGCACAATGATATCGCGCATCTCGAGGAGTTGCTGATCGCTGCGGGAGCGGAGCGGCCGAAACTGATCGCCTGCGAGAGCCTGTACTCGATGGATGGCGATATCGCGCCGCTCGCCAAGATTTGCGACTTGGCCGAACGCTACAACGCCATGACCTATGTCGATGAAGTCCACGCGGTCGGCATGTACGGTCCGCGCGGCGGCGGCATTGCCGAGCGCGACGGCGTTATGCATCGCATCGACGTGCTGGAAGGAACGCTGGCGAAGGCCTTCGGATGCCTCGGCGGCTACATCACCGCGAAGGCGGAAATCATCGACGCGGTGCGCTCCTACGCGCCGGGCTTCATCTTCACGACCTCACTGCCGCCCGCCGTCTGCGCTGCGGCAACCGCAGCCATCCGTCATCTGAAATCGTCGAGTTGGGAGCGCGATCGCCATCAGGAACGCGCGGCGCGGACCAAGGCCGTTCTCAATGCCGCCGGCCTGCCGGTGATGTCCAGCACGACGCATATCGTGCCGGTTTTCGTCGGAGATCCGGAACGCTGCAAGCGGGCCAGCGACCTGCTGCTGCAGCAGCACGGCATCTACATTCAGCCGATCAACTATCCCACCGTTGCCAAAGGTACCGAGCGGCTGCGGATCACGCCGTCGCCGTATCACGATGACGCATTGATCGATCAGCTCGCGGAAGCCCTGGTACAGGTCTGGGAGCAGCTGGATCTGCCGCTGCATGCCGCACCGCTGGCGGCTGAATAAAAACAACGCGTCGCGTCAAACCGTCGAAGCGACGGGCTGCAATGAAGGCGGCCTCCTCTCTTCCGAGAGCACGATGCGCATCAGATCCGCGGCATTCTTCGCCCCGAGCTTGGCCATGATCCGCGCCCGATGCACCTCCACCGTGCGCGGGCTGATGCCGAGCGTCCGTCCCGCTTCCTTGTTCGATGCGCCCTGCGCCACCTGCAACAACACATCGCGTTCGCGGCCAGTGAGCAGGTGTCGGCCGGCGAAATCCACCAGCCCTTCAATATGCTCCTCCTTGGCGCGGCGATAGCTTGCGACCGCCTCGCGGACCCGGTCGATCATGACGCTGGCCACGAACGGCTTCTGAATGAAATCAACGGCGCCGAATTTCATCGCCGCCACCACCGTCCCGATATCACCCAGCCCCGACATCACCACCACCGGCGACGGTTTGCGAAACGTCGCCAGTTCGCGCAGGACCTGCAGGCCGGATTCGTCTGGGAGATTGATATCAAGGATGACACAGGCGGGGTGGTGGCGCCGGACAGTTTCGAGAAATGAACCGGCATCGCCAAACGCCTGCGGCGCAAGCCCTTCAATTCGAAGCAACAGGCTGAGCGTGTCCCGCACCGAGGCATCATCATCGACGATGAAGACAGTCGCAGGTGTCCTGCCGGGAAGTTGAGCGGTCATTTTGCGGACGTCCTGGTGGAAATTAGGATATACACAACTTATACGTGTGTAATCTGATTCGGGACCGTTTGCAATTGCCGCAGCTTCGCGGTGCGCCGGAAATGGAATGGCGTTAGAATTGTGACATAGACCCGGCTCGGGCCATGTGGGGCCATCGGGTAAATCCGTGAGGCGATAAGGCGAGCGCTATGCTGCACGATTGGGGCGTCATCGCCGCCGCGTTCTGCTACATCGGTTTCCTGTTCGCGGTGGCCTATTATGGCGATCGGCCGACACGCCGGATCCGCCGCGAGGGCGCCGGTCTGATCTATCCGCTGTCGCTGGCGATCTATTGTACGTCATGGACATTCTTCGGATCGGTCGGATTTGCCACGCGTAACAGCATCGACTTTCTGGCGATCTATATCGGCCCGATCATCCTGATCGCATTCTGCACGCCGCTGCTCCGCCGGGTGATCGAACTGGCGAAATCGCAGAACATCACGTCAACCGCAGACTTCATTGCCGCCCGTTATGGCAAGAGCCAGGCGGTGGCAGCGACAGTGGCGATCATCGCCATAATCGGCTCGGTACCCTACATCGCCCTGCAATTAAAGGCCGTGGGCTCCTCGCTCGAGACCATCATGGGCGAGGATCACGCCATTACCAGCGTGCCGATCGTCGGCGACATCGCGCTGATCGTGACGCTGGCGATGGCGGCCTTCGCGGTGTTGTTCGGTACCCGCCAGTCCGACGCCACGGAGCATCAGCATGGCCTGATGCTCGCCGTCGCCACCGAATCCATCGTCAAGCTCGTCGCCTTCCTCGCGGCCGGCGCTTTCGTCACGTTCTGGATGTTCGGTCCCGTCGAACTGTTCGAACGCGCGATGAAGACACCGGAGGCCGTACGAACGCTGACCTACGTACCGTCGATCGGCAATTTTCTGACGATGGTGCTGCTGTCGTTCTTCGCGATCATGTTTCTGCCGCGCCAGTTCCACGTCAGCGTCGTGGAGAATTCCAATCCCGAAGAGGTCGACCGCGCCCGCTGGCTGTTTCCGCTCTATCTCGTCGCGATCAATCTGTTTGTCATTCCCATCGCGCTGGCGGGACTGGTGTCCTTCCCCTTCGGCCTTGTTGATAGCGACATGTTCGTGCTGGCGCTCCCCGTCGAGGGCAAGGCGCCGCTGCTGGCCGTCGTCGTCTTCATCGGCGGATTGTCTGCCGCGACCGCGATGGTCATCGTGGAATGCGTTGCGCTGGCCATCATGGTCTCCAACGATCTGCTGATCCCACTCATCCTTCCGCGCAATCCGCAAATCGCCAATAAGGATTTCGGCAATCTCGTGCTGAAAATCCGCCGTGTCGCGATCTTCGCGATCATGATCATGGCGTATCTGTACTTCCGCGCGCTGGGCAGCGCGCAACTCGCTGCCATCGGCCTCTTGTCATTCGCGGCCATCGCACAACTCGCGCCATCTTTCCTGGGCGGCCTGATCTGGCGGCGCGGAACGGCGCGTGGTGCGATCGGCGGGATGCTGGTCGGCTTCGCGGTGTGGAGCTACACGCTGTTTCTGCCGAGCTTCATCGACGGCAGCACGGTCGGGACCCTGTTCATCCAGCACGGTCCCTTCGGCATCGAGGCGCTGCGCCCGCAGGCGCTGTTCGGCGCTGAACTGCCGCCCTTGATGCATGGCGTATTGTGGAGCCTCTCGCTCAACATTCTGGCATATGTCGCGCTCTCCCTGATGCGCCAGCCTTCCTCGATCGAGCGCCTGCAAGCCGATGTCTTCGTGCCGAGCGAACTGACGCCGATGGCGCCGGCTTTCCGGCGCTGGCGTACCACGGTGACGGTGCAGGACATCATGGGCACTGTGGCGCAGTATCTTGGGCCCGAACGGACGCAGCAATCGTTCGAGGCCTTCGCCGCCAATCGCCGCATCAATCTGGATCCGTCGGCGCCGGCCGAATTCGAACTGTTGCAGCACGCCGAACATCTGATTGCGTCATCCATCGGCGCGGCATCGTCGCGCCTTGTGCTCTCGCTGCTGCTGCGCAAGCGCACGCTCTCCGCCAAAGCTGCGCTCAAGCTGCTCGACGACTCTCACGCGGCGCTGCATTTCAACCGCGAAATTTTGCAGACGGCGCTCAATCACGTCCGCCAGGGCATCGCCGTCTTCGACTCTGACCTGCAGTTGATCTGCTCCAATCGCCAGTTCGGCGAGCTTCTCGGCCTGCCCTCGCATATCGTACAGATCGGCATTCCCCTTCGTGAGATTCTCGATTTTCTCGGCGCGACCAACGCGCTGAGCGCGCCGGACCATCAGACCTTCACCGAAACGCGGCTGGCGACCTGGACCAAGGAAGGCGTCCCTTATCTCGAGCGGCTGCCGAACCGGCAAATGGTGATCGAGGTTCGCGCCAATCGCATGCCCGACCGCGGCCTCGTCATCACCTTCTCCGATGTGACGCCAAGCTTCGAAGCCGCCGAGGCGCTGGAGCGTGCCAACGCCTCGCTGGAGCGGCGCGTCCGCACCCGCACCGAAGAGCTCACGCGGCTGAATTCCGAGCTGGAGCGCGCCAAGAGCCTCGCCGAGGAGGCCAATCTGTCGAAAACGCGCTTTCTCGCCGCCGCAAGTCACGACATTCTGCAGCCACTCAATGCCGCCCGGCTGTACGTGACCAGCCTGGTGGAACGGCAGAGCGGCGGCGAAGACTCGCGCCTGGTTGAGAACATCGACGACTCACTGGAGGCGATCGAGGAGATTCTCGGCGCGTTGCTGGACATTTCGCGGCTCGACGCCGGCGCAATGACGCCCTCCATCGGCAGCTTCCGCATCGGCGACCTGATGCGGTCGCTGGAGATCGAGTTCACGCCGATCGCGCGCGCCAAGGGCATCAAGCTGACCTTCGTCTCATGCTCGCTGCCGGTCGAGTCCGACCGCCTGATGCTGCGGCGCCTGCTGCAGAATCTGATTTCCAATGCGATCAAGTATACCTTGCAAGGTCGCGTCCTGGTCGGCTGCCGGCGCAGCGGTCAATCCCTGCAGATCGTCATTCACGACACCGGCGTCGGCGTGCCTGCGGTCAAACGCAGCGAGATCTTCAAGGAATTTCATCGGCTCGAACAGGGCGCGCGTATCGCGCGCGGACTTGGGCTCGGCCTGTCCATCGTCGAACGCCTGGCGCGCATGTTGAACCATGGCATCGCGCTCGACGCCAACAGCCTCGGCGGCACCGTGTTCACGGTCACCGTGCCGATCGCAAAGGACATCACCAGCCATACGCCGGTCGTCACCAGCAGCACGCCGGTCGCGCGCAGCTCGATGAGCGGGGCGCTGATCGTCTGCATCGAGAACGATCTCGCCATCCTCGACGGCATGAAGACCCTTTTGACGGCGTGGGATGCCGATGTGCTGGTCGCGGCCGATCCAGAAGCGGCGATCGAGGCGATCGCTTCGCGCGGCGACAAGATCACAGGCCTCCTGGTCGATTATCACCTCGACCGCGGCAACGGCATTGCCGCCATCCGCGAAATCCGCCGCAAGTACGGTCGCAATATTCCCGCGATCCTGATCACGGCCGACCGCAGCCCGCATGTCCGCGCCGCGGCCGCGCAGGAAAAAATCGCGGTGCTCAACAAGCCGGTCAAACCTGCGTCGCTGCGGGCGCTGCTTGGACAATGGCGGACGCAGCAGATGGCTGCGGCCGAATGACCGCCGGCATTGTCCTGAATGCGGCCTGTTCCCAAACGACTTAGCTGAACGACTCAGCGCTGCTCGGACTGGCCTTGTCGCCATTGCCCGCCGGAGATCTTCGCCGCAGCGATGACCGCCTGGGTCCTGCTTTCGACACCGAGCTTTTGCAGGATCGCGGAGACGTGTGCCTTGATGGTAGCCTCCGAGACTCCGAGTTCATAGGCGATCTGCTTGTTGAGCAGTCCCTCGGATAACATCATCAGCACACGCACCTGCTGGGGCGTGAGGGTCACCAACCGGTCCCGCAGCCGAGTCATTTCCGGGTCCGCCGCCGCGGAGAGATCGACGTCGGGCGGAATCCACACGTCGCCCTCCATCACTCTCACCAAAGCGTCGCGCAGCGTCTCGACGCCGAACCGCTTGGGGATGAAGCCGGATGCGCCGAACTCGAGCGAGCTGCGGATGGTGGCCAGATCGTCACTGGCCGATACGATCACGACCGGAATGGCCGGGTACTGCGCCCGCAGATAGATGAGGCCGGAAAATCCGCTAATGCCAGGCATCGACAAATCGAGCAGCACCATGTCGACTTCGGAATTGCTGCTGAGCAGTTCCGTCAGTTCGTCGAACGATCCCGCCTCGTCGATCTGCGCCGAGGCCACCACGCTTGCGACCGCCTGTCGCAGAGCGTCGCGAAACATCGGATGATCGTCAGCGATGACGAGGTGGGTAGTAGCAATAGCGTTCATCGAAACCGTAGCGACTGTTAACCGCAGCCCGCCTGGATGCGGACCGTTCGCCGCCAATACTCGCTCGAATTGATGACGTCATGCAAGCGGCCTGTTCCATTTCGACGCAAGGCAGTTAATGCGCGCCCGCTGACGCAACGGTGTGCGTTGCCCGCTGCCCGAGAAATCGGCATGAAATATTCGCGCGGGCACACATTATCGGTGACACCGGCGGATCAGCGACGACCATTCAGAAGACGCTTGCCCATGAGTTGCAGCACGATCTCCCGCCGGTGCGGTTGCCGGCGATGCTCGATCAGATAGATCGCCTGCCAGGTGCCAAGCGCCAGCCGTCCCTCTAGCACGGGCACCTGCAGCGACGTCGCCGTCAGCATGGTGCGGATATGCGCCGGCATATCGTCGGGCCCTTCGGTATCGTGCGTCCAGCCTGCATTCTCCGGTGCGAGCCGCGCGAGGGCGGTGGCCAGATCAACCCGAACCGCGGAATCGGCGTTTTCCTGAATCGTCAGCGATGCCGAGGTGTGACGGCAGAACACGGTCAGCAAGCCTTCGCCGAGTTCTGCCTCATCCACGAAAGCTTCGACCCTCGACGTCAAATCGACGAAACCCTGTCCTCGCGTCGGAACCGTCACAATCTTCGAGGTCAGTATCTCCATCGTCGCGTCCGCCGTCATAAAGATCGGTTGAGAAGTTAGGAATGGTCGAACTGCGCGCGTGCTGCGCCCGCACAGCAGCCCACGACGTGAACCGCGGGGGCCGCATCAGATCTTGCCGGAAACATCCTTCTGCACACGATCCGCCATCTCGACGAGACGCCGCCAGACCCGTTCGAGAAAGCTCATCGCCTGCTCGAGGTCGCGATCGCTCGGCAGGGGCAGTTCGAGCTTGCGACGCCCGTCGCTCGATTTGCTGCCGGCGTCCGGCGTCTCTTTGCGCAGCGAATCCGACTTTGGCAAGGACTCCTCGATTTTTCCCGAGGAGGGGTCGCGTTGCGCCAGTTGCGCGCGCAGCGCGTCATTCTCCTGCTGTAATCGCCCGATTTCCGCATCCAGCGCCGCGCGCTCGTCCGGTATCGTGTAACAGGCCCAACCCAGCCGCTTGTTGTTGCAGATCGCCATCGCCCCGGTGCGCGTATCCAGCCGCAACACGCCATCGGTCACCGGCGAGAGCGTGTAGCGGCCATTCTCGGCGTCTGGCATCGACTGTGCTTTGGCTGCGAGCGGCGACATCAGCGCACAACCCAGCACCAGCACCACGGCGCAGGCTTTGGTTCTGCGGGTATCGCGGCCAACCGTGCCAACCAGTCCGCTGTCGGTGGTCACCATCATGTGCCTCCCGTCGAGCCCGAAATCGTGCGTCGTCTCAAGGTTTGGGACGATATGGCGCTCGGCCGGTCTTCAACGCATCCGCGAGCAATTCGATCCGGTCCTGTCCCCAGAACACCTCGCCATCAAGCACATAAGCGGGCGAGCCGAAGACATCGGCACTGAGCGCGTCCTGACGGTTCTGCTCATAAGCGGCTCCAATCGCATCGCTGGCCGACTGCTCCACCAAATCGCGGCCGGGCAGTCCGACATCGTCCGCCAGACGGCGGAGCACCTCGGCATCGGCCAGGTCGAGTTGATCTTCCCACACCGCGGCATAGGCCTTGCGCAGGAATCCGTCCGGATCGTGACCCGCGGCCGTCGCGGCGATCACCATGCCATCGGCAAGCCGCGCATTGAACGGCCAGTGCTTGGGCTGCAGGTGAAAATTCAGGCCGCGCTTGTCGCGCCAACGCTGCAGCTCGACCATCCGATAGCGCTGCCGGACCGGATGACGTTTCATCAACGGCAGGCCGCCGGTTTCGGAAAACAGATCGATCAGCACCACTGGCTTGTGATTTACCGTGAGATCATAGGCACTTACGAGATCCCTGAACGGCTTGTGTCCGATATAGGCCCAAGGCGATTGAAGCGAGAAATAGTAATCGATCGAACGTGACATACTGGCTCCGACGAAACGCGGCGGCACGCCGCGTCACATCCCAACAGACCCGCTCTCTCGGAACAAGGGTCCTTTGCACACAAGTCGACTGCAACTCTTCCGCACTTCACTGCGGCGATCTTGCACATCAACCGCCACGAAAAGGAATAATCTGATAGAATTCAATGACCTAGCGCACTTTTTGGCGATCTTGACTTGGTGCGGTGCCGTCAGTATGGTCCGCGCGGATTTAAGGGTTGCGGGACGCGTTTTTCCTTCATTTTGGCCTCGTTTCGAGTGTCGACAGCCATGGCGAACGGCACAGGCAACGGCGGATCAGATCATGATGGAGCATCCGGCAAACCGCTCCCTGACGATGCTGCGCTTTCCGCAAGACTTGGACGCCTCGATCAACGGTTATCCTCGCTGAAGGACACCAGAAAATCCGAGGCGGACGTCGGCGAACAGCAAAACCAGGATGCATCGGCGCGTGCTTCGGCGCTGGCTCGTGGTTTTCGCTTGTCATCCGAACTGGTCGCGGGAGTTGTTGTCGGCGCGGCCATCGGCTGGGGGGTTGACTACCTGCTATCGACTTCGCCCTGGGGTCTCATCGTGTTTTTCCTTCTCGGCTTCGCGGCCGGAGTGATCAATCTGATGCGAGCTGCGGGCGTCGCGCCTGATGTGCGGGACCGTATGAAGGATCCTTCGCGGGATTCGTAATATTCAAGCACCAGCGCGGCTGGTGATGTTCAAGTGCCAGCATCGCTGGCGAATGATGACGAGAGAGCGGCCGGCGATATGGATCCGATCCATCAATTCGAGATCAAGAACCTCTTCACGATCGGCACCTTCGGTGGTCACGAGATCGCCTTCACCAACTCCGCGGCTTACATGCTGGTGGCGGTGGTGCTCACCGCTGCGCTGATGCTCGGCGGCACGGCCGGACGGCGCCTGGTCCCGAGCCGGATGCAGTCGATGGCCGAACTCAGCTACGAGTTCATCGCCGACATGCTGCGTTCGACGGCCGGCGAACACGGCATGAAGTTCTTCCCGCTGGTGTTCACCATTTTCATGTTCGTGTTCGTCTCGAACATTGTCGGTATCATTCCTTATACCTTCACCGTCGCCAGCCACATCATCGTCACCGTCTCGCTGGCGCTGCTGGTATTCCTCACCGTCATCGTCTACGGCCTCTACAAGAACGGTCTGAAATTCTTCAAACTGTTCGTTCCGCACGGCATTCCGATGGTGATCCTGCCGCTGGTGGTAGCGATCGAGATCATTTCCTTCCTCTCGCGGCCGGTGTCCCACAGCGTTCGTCTGTTCGCCAACATGCTGGCCGGTCACATCACCCTGAAGGTGTTCGCCAGCTTCGTCACCATGCTCGGCGCGCTCGGCATTGCCGGCATCGTCGGCGCCGCGCTGCCGCTGGCGCTGACCATCGCGCTGACCGCGCTCGAGTTGCTGGTCGCCGCGCTGCAGGCTTACGTCTTCGCCATCCTCACCTGCATCTATCTCAACGATGCAATCCATCCGGGCCATTAAGGCTCGCGTTTTCCAAGCAACCTCAAGCAAACACACGAAGGAGCTATTATGGACCCGATCGCCGCTAAGTACATTGGAGCCGGCATCGCCTGCATCGGCATGGGTGGCGCTGGCGCCGGCGTCGGCATCATCTTCGGCAACTATCTTGCCGCAGCCGTTCGCAATCCGTCGGCCGCTCAGGGCCAGTTCGCGAACCTGATCTTCGGCTTCGCCGTGACCGAAGCGCTCGGCATCTTCTCGCTGCTGATCGCGCTGCTGCTGCTGTTCGCGCTCTAAGCCTTATTGATGCGGTCTTTCGCCGGCCCCGTCGCGGGGCCGGAAATCGCCTGATCTGGAGGCGCCCGTGGCGTCACAACCTGGCCATTCGAGCGGCACGTCCGCTCACACCACGGCAGACGGCGGCAAACCGCCGTTCCCGCCGTTCGAGTCGCATACCTTTGCTTCGCAATTGGTGTGGCTCGTCATTTCGTTCGTCGCCCTGTACCTGATTGTCTCGCGGATAGCTCTGCCGCGCGTCGGTGGCATCCTGGCCAACCGCCAGAAGACCATCGCTGACGATCTGGCCGCCGCGCAGAAGCTGCGCGACGAGTCCGACAGCGCATTGAAAGCCTATGAAACCGAACTCGCCAACGCCCGTAACAAGGCACAGGCGATCGGCGCGGAAACCCGCGATAAGCTGAATGCGCAGTCCGAGCAGGAACGCAAAGCACTGGAGGATCGGCTCGCGGTCAAGCTGGCGGAGGCCGAGAAGACCATCGCCACCACGCGTGCGGCGGCCATGAGCAACGTGCGTGACATCGCCTCCGACGCCGCGGCGACGATCGTGCAGCAACTGACGGGCGTTCAGCCCGATGCGAAGGCGGTCGAAAGCGCCGTCGACGCATCCTTGAGAGGGTAAGACGATGTTGTCCCAACCGGAATTCTGGGTCGCCGTTGCCTTCGTCGTGCTGATGGCCATCTTCATCTATGTCGGCGTCCCCGGCGTGGTGACCAAGGCGCTCGATCATCGTGCCGAGCGTATCAAGTCCGAGCTCGACGATGCTCGCCGCCTGAAGGAAGAGGCTGCGGCTCTGGTCGCCGACTACAAGGCGCGTTACGCTTCGGCGGAACGGGAAGCGCAGGATATCGTCACCAACGCCAAGGCCGAAGCCGAGCGCATTGCTGTCGAGGCCAAGGCCCGGATGGAAGATTTCGTTGCCCGCCGCACCAAGGCTGCGGAAGCGAAGATCGCCCAGGCCGAAGCGCAGGCGCTTTCGGATGTGCGGGCAGCAGCTGCGGATGCTGCGGTTGCCGCAGCGTCGCAGATCATGAGCAAGTCGGTGACTGGCTCCGTCGCTGACGATCTGCTCGCCAAAGGCATTCAGGACGTTCGCGCCAAGCTGAACTGATCGAAAATAGCTCATCAAATAAAACGGCCGGTGCAAGAGATTGCATCGGCCGTTTTGTTGTGCGCTGCATATTGCAAAAGTAATCCGTCATGGCCGGGCTGCTTGTCCCGGCACGACGGGATTTGGCTGCTTCAATTGCTCCCAGTCCGCGGAAGTGGTCTACCGCCGGCGATGGCCGCGTCCGCGCGGCTCGGGCCGCAGGGCCTGCGGGTCGAAGCCGATATAGAAGACATACGAGTCCCCCACGGCCGCGCTCGGCGCGGGATAGACCACGTCCTCCGCCACCAGGCTGAACGAGACGGTGTTGTCGCCGTCCATGGTCACAGTGGTCCGATAGGCTTTCGTAAAAATAGTCTTTTCACCGATTCCGCCCTGCACCACTGCAATGCGCAGCGGCACCTCGACGGTGGGAGGAGCGCCGGCCGGGCCGACGATGACGCGACCCTGGATGCCGATCCGCGCCGTCACCTGCCCATCGTTCAGCGTACAATCGCGCGCCGTCCGCACGATGGTCGCCTGATAGCGCAAATCGTTGCCCGCGGCTTCCCGGCCGGGCAGGCCGACCGCATAGGTCGAAGCCCCCGAGCGGATCGTGACCGACGGACAGGTCGGCAGGCTCGGCTCCGTTGCGGGAGACGGAGTCGCGGGCGCGGTCGTCGCCGGCTGCGAATTCGAGCCGAACAATTGGCTAAAGCGATCGCCGAGCGAGGGACTGTCGCTTGAGGCCTGTGAGCCTCCGAACATGCTGCCGCCACCACAGCCGGAGAGCAGCAACGCTGCCATCGCGAGCGTGACGAAACGAGCTGAAGGCCGGCCAACACGCGCGCTGGCGCTCTCCTTCCGACGCAAATCCAACATGATGCAGATGCCCCCCGACGAATTCGGCGGCCGCCGCACTCCGGCACGAACCGGATCCCGCTGCGGCGGCTGGTCGGTTGTTCTTATAGCAGCGGAATGGCGGCAAACCCAAGGCATCGAAGCGCGCAGGTCAACGGCCGCTGGGCTCGAAACCGCTATGGCATCGCGTCCATCAGCGGCGCAGGTCTTCCTGCAGCATGCCGAACAGCAGATGGTCCTGCCAGACGCCATTGATGCAGAGATAGCGACGCGCCAATCCTTCACGCACGAAGCCGCACTTCTCAAGGACCCGGACAGACGCGGCATTGGTCGGAATGCATGCGGCTTCGACGCGGTGCAGGTTGAGTTCGCCGAACAGCGTCGGCAGCAGCAGCCGCAGCGCCGCGGTCATATAGCCCTGACCGGCGTAAGGCTCGCCGATCCAGTAGCCAACGGTGCCCGCCTGAACGATGCCGCGGCGCACATTGGCAACCGTAATGCCGCCTAGCAGTGCGCCGTCCTGGTCGCGGAAGATCAGAAATGGATAGGCGCGATCCGCGAGGATGTCTTCGGTGTAGCGTCGCAGCCTCCGCCGAAACCCGGCCCGCGTCAGATCATCGGAGGGCCAGATCGGCTCCCATGGCGTCAGATAGGCGCGGCTTCGCTCGCGCAGCTGTGTCCATGGCAGAAAGTCGCCGGACTGCGGCGAACGCAGCAACAGGCCGTTGCCGCGCGGCTCAAGCGCGGCCGGAGCGCTTGATGGCAGACGAAACAAAGCCATGGCGAGTCCCTACCGATACGCGACCGCCGTCATTCTAGAACATGACGCCGGAAAGGGCAGCCCGCGACCCTTTCGGCGAACGCATTAGTGATATCTCGTCTTGGGCATCGACAGGCTTTCAGCGTGAGCCGCGGCGGCTTCCAGCCCCCGCCCGCTGCCGAGCGCAACCACTGCCGGCCTGCTGCGCGCCAGCAGGGTCCGCGCAGCGTCGCGGGTCGACTCCCGCGTCACCGCCTCGATCCGCGCCACCAGTTCGTCGACGCCGAGCGGCCGCCCATATGCCAGGATGTGCCGCGCGAGCTGTTCGGCGCGCGAACTGCAGCTCTCCAGCGCCATCAGCAGACCGGCTTTCATCTGCGCCTTGGCGCGCGCGATCTCGGCATCGGTGAGGGTCTCCACCGCGTCATTGATGACATCGACGATCACTTCCATCATTTCCGGCGCATCGGCAGGATCGGTGCCGGTGTAGAGCCCGAAAAAGCCGGTGTCCGCGTGCGGCGCATGGAACGTATAGATCGAGTAGCACAACCCGCGCTTCTCGCGGACCTCCTGAAACAGCCGCGATGACATGCCGCCGCCGAGGATGTTGGTAAACACCTGCAAGCTGAACAGCGCCGGATCGGTCTGCGGCACGCCTTCGAGCGCGAGCGTGAGATGAGCCTGCTCGAGTTCACGATGCACCACACGCGAGCCGCCTTTGCCGAAGACGGCCGGCGCAGGCTGCGGTGCAGGCGTAGCGGCGAAGCTCGCGAAGCGTTCGGCGGCTTCGGCCACCACACGCGCATGGTCGACCGCCCCCGCCGCTGCGACCACCATATTCGGTCCGCGATAATGGGTCGCGAGATAGTTTCGCAGCGAATCGCGATTGAATGCCTTTAGCGTCCGCGTGGTACCGAGCAGCGAACGACCGATCGACTGGTCCGGATAACAAAGCTCGCTAAGATATTCGAACACAACGTCGTCGGGCGTGTCCTGCGCCGCACCGATCTCCTGTTCGATCACGCTCTTCTCGCGCTCCAGTTCCTCCGTGACGAAGGTCGGATGCGAAATGATATCCGACAGCACATCCAGCGCCAGCGGCACGTCGGCTTTCATGACGCGCGCGTAATAAGCCGTCGTCTCGGTGCTGGTGGCTGCATTGAGATCGCCGCCAACCGCCTCGATCTCCTCGACGATCTCGCGCGAGGAACGCCGTTCGGTGCCCTTGAAGGCCATGTGCTCCAGCAGATGCGAGATGCCGTGTTCATCCGGCTTCTCATCGCGGCCGCCGACGCCGGCCCAGACGCCGAGCGATGCGGTCTCCAGATGCGGCATGTTGTCGGTAACGACCGTGAGGCCCGATGGCAGCTTGCTGACCTCGACGCTCATCCTGCAACTCCTGACTTGGCGGCGCGGCTGACCGACAGCACGAAGCGCTCCACCTCCGCTTGATCGTTATTCATCGTCTCGATGCGCTCGGGACGCGTCATCAGCCCGTCGAGCCACGGCGGCAACGTGGGACGGACGCCGCACGCCGCTTCCACCGCGTCCGGGAATTTTGCCGCATGCGCGGTGGACAGCACGATGTTGGGCACGCTGCCATCGGTGACGTCGCGATCGGCGACGGCGAGCGCCACGGCCGTATGGGGATCGATCAAATCTCCCGCTTCTCGCCACGCCGCACGGATCGCCGCATCGGTTTCAGTCTCGTCAGCGTGGCCTGCGTCGAACTCGTCGCGAATCACCGCGAGCATGCCGTCGGGCAGCACGAAGCGGCGCGACTGCTCCAGCGAGGCCATCAGCCGGCGCACCACCGCGCTGTCGCGCCCGGCCGCTTCGAACAACAGCCGTTCGAAATTGGACGACACCTGAATGTCCATCGACGGCGATGAGGTACCATGAACGCCGCGTACCTCGTAGATTCCGGTCTTCAGCGTCCGCGCCAGAATGTCGTTGCTGTTAGTGGCGATGCGCAGCAGCCGGACCGGGAGGCCCATGCGCTTGGCGACGTAGCCGGCGAAAATATCGCCGAAGTTGCCGGTCGGGACCGTGAAGTCGACGACACGCGCCGGCGCACCGAGCGCGACCGCCGAGGTGAAATAGTACACCACCTGCGCCACGATCCGCGCCCAGTTGATCGAATTGACCCCGGACAGCGCCACCTTGTCGCGGAAGGCGTGATGATTGAAACAGCCTTTCACGATCGCCTGACAATCGTCGAAGGTGCCCTTGATCGCCAGGGCATGCACGTTGCTTGCGCCGGTCGTCGTCATCATCCGCCGTTGCACGTCGGAGATTCGCCCGTGCGGAAACAGGACGACCAGATCGACATTGTCGCGATTCGCAAACGCATCGACGGCAGCCCCGCCCGTATCACCGGACGTGGCCACCACGATCGTCGTACGCTGCCCGCGCTTCGCCAGCACATGATCCATCAATCGTGACAGCAACTGCATCGCGACGTCCTTGAATGCCAAGGTCGGGCCGTGAAACAGCTCCAGCACGAACTGGTTGGCGCCGCTCTGGTCGAGCGGCACCACGGCCGGATGCCGGAAGGTCGCGTATGCTTCGTGCGCCATGCGGCCGAGATCCGCATCGGAAATCTCACCGCCGACGAACGGCCGAATGATCTCGACCGCGATCTCCCAATATGGCCGGCCGGCCAGAGCGGCGATCGCATCGGGCGTCAATTGCGGCCAGGCCTCTGGCACGTACAGGCCGCCATCGCGCGCGAGGCCGGTCAGCATCACGTCGCAGAAACCGAGGGCCGGCGCTTCGCCGCGGGTCGAGATATATTTCGTCAAGATGTCCTCCAAAGGCCGGACCTTTATAGCGTTTTCGAGGGCCATGGATACCGGTTCGCGCCAGCAAATGAGCTCTCAGCGGCGCCCCGCGGAATGCTCCTCCGGCGGCAGCCGCGCTTCGGTCAGAGCGCGCCGCAGCCACGCCAGGAACGCGATCGCCACAGCCGCCGCCAGCCCAAACCAGGTGATGGCGTATTGCAGATGATCGTCTTTCAGATGCACCGTCAGCGGTCCCGGTTTGGGCAGACCGCCGGTCGGAACCGGCGCCTCCAGATCGATATAGAACGGCGCAATCTCACCCCAGTTCAGCGCCTGCGCCATGGCCTGCGGGTCGCGGATGAACCAGAGCCGTTTGGCGACATCCGCCTGCGGCGTCCATAGTCCCGGCGTCTCGGGAAAGCGCAGATAGCCGGTCAATGCGACGACGCCCCCCGGCGACGCCGACATGCGCGCGAGCTGTCCCTCGGGAACAAAGCCGCGATTGATCACCACGACGCCCGCCCCCTCGACCCGCGCCGGCGCAAAGACCCACACGCCGGGGCTGGTGATATCGCTGCGCACGGCGGAGCCCGAACTGAAGACATGGGCGTCGGGACGCGTTTCGAAACTGGCGGACAACGTCACACGGCGAAACTCGTCGCGGACCGGGCTTAGCTTCGGCCACGCGGACATCGCCGGCAGCGGCACGGGCGCGGCCGCGAGCCGCTCGTCGAGCATCGTGATCAAGGCATGCTTTTCGACGCGCCGCTGCAACTGCCAGACACCGAGCCCGATCAGCAGAGCCACGATGACGACCGAGAAAACCGTGAGCCCCGCAACGCGCCGCAATCGCCCCGCTGCCGCAGTCATGTCCGCTCTCGCCGTGTCAGTTGGCCCTCGGCGGCCTTGTGATGAAACTGCAGCGAGATCAGCAGCGATTTCATCGCCCGCAGCGGCAACAGCGTGGTGATCGCCACCAGCGGAATCCAGAGCGCGGCATGCACCCAGAACGGAGGCTGGTATTTCACCTCGACGATCAGGGCACAGGCCACGACGATGAAGCCCGCGATCAGAATGATGAAGACCGACGGCCCGTCGCCGCTATCGGTGAACGCATAATCGAGACCACAGCGGTCGCATTGCGGCCGCAGGCGGATGTAGCCCGCGAACAGCTTACCTTCGCCGCAGCGCGGACAACGGCACATCAGACCGCGCGTGATGCTTTGCGAGAGCGTGGTCGAGTAGTCTTCCGACATCGGCATTCTTTCCAAAGACCCGAACGGTTCGGCAAAACGAAAAGGGCGGCCCTGCGGCCGCCCTTGTAGCACGGTCATCCGTTGTTAGTGCGCGGCGTGCGCCATCTCGGCGGCGCCATGGCCCCACACATAGATGCAGATGAACAGGAACAGCCACACCACGTCAACGAAGTGCCAGTACCAGGCGGCGAATTCAAAGCCGAGGTGATGGGTCGGCGTGAAGTGGCCCGCATAGGCCCGGAACAGGCAGACCAGCAGGAAGATGGTGCCGATCAGCACGTGGAAGCCGTGGAAGCCCGTCGCCATGAAGAAGGTGGCGCCATAGACGTTGCCGGCGAAGCTGAACGCCGCGTGATGATACTCGTAAGCCTGGACGCAGGTGAAGCAGGCGCCGAGCAGAACGGTGAGGATCAGGCCCCACTTCAGGCCCTTGCGGTCGCCTTCCAGCAGCGCGTGATGCGCCCAGGTCACCGTCGTACCGGAAGTCAGCAGGATCAGCGTGTTGAGCAGCGGCAGGTGCCACGGATCAAAGGTCTGGATATCCTTCGGCGGCCAGACGCCACCGAACAGCGCCTCACGGGTGAAGTGAACCGGATCGGCCGGGAACAGCGCCGAGTTGAAATAGGCCCAGAACCACGCGACGAAGAACATCACCTCGGAGGCGATGAACAGGATCATGCCGTAGCGGTGGCTGATCTGCACCACACGGGTGTGATCGCCCTTGTGCTCGGCTTCGCGGATCACGTCGCCCCACCAGGCGGCCATGGTGTAGAGCACGCCGATGGTTCCGATGCCGAACACAATCGGCGCCGCCGAATAAAGGTGATGCATCCACGAAATCGCGCCCACCGCCATGATGAAGGCGGAGAGCGAGCCGACCGCCGGCCAGGGGCTGGGGTCAACGAGGTGGTAGTCGTGGTGCTTCGCGTGCGCCGTAGCCATTCCAGTGTCTCCGTAGGACGTGCCGCACTAGTCGGCACATATTCGTTCAAAAATCAATCTCACCCGTTCCGCGGACGAAAAAGTCCGGTCACAAATTTCCCTTGCGGTTATCCGATTCACCTGCGGCCACCGGACGGGGCGCGGCATCGCGAACCGGATAGAACGTATAGGACAGCGTGATGGTGTTCACGCCGTCGTTCTCGCTGTCCTTCACCATCGACGGATCGACGTAGAAGACCACGGCCATCTCGCGCTTTTCGCCCGGCCCCAGCGTCTGCTCGGTGAAGCAGAAGCAGTTGATCTTCTGGAAGTAGGATCCCACGGTCAGCGGCGCGACATTGTAGGCCGCCTGGCCGGTCGTGGTTCGCGCCGCGGTGTTGGTGACCGAGTAATACGCTGTCACCACCTCGCCGATCCGCACGTCGATCTCGGTCTTTTCCGGTTCGAACTTCCACGGCAAGCCGCCGCTGACGTTGGAATCGAAACGGACCGCGATCTTGCGCCCCAGCGGCTCGGCACTGGGAAGCGATGTCGCCACCTGGGTGGTGCCGTTAAAGCCGGTGGTGCGGCAGAACCAGTTGTAGAACGGAACGGCGGCATAAGCAGCGCCGACCATCCCGGCGACGAACAGTCCGCAAGCAATCGCAACGCCGGTGTCGCGGCGCAGACCGCGCGACCGACGCGGCGTCGGCTTTTCGCCACGAGCTGGATCGGATGTCGTCATCGCAACCTGCTTTCCGATATGCCCCACCACACCTGCATCACTGCCGATTCCCGCCGTGACGCCCAAGCCTCTGCAACTCTCCGCCTCTACAGAGGCCGATTGAGAACCGCAGGACCTTTCACCAGCGTCACTGCAAAAAACAGCAGGACCAGAACCCCTAACGCCACCGCAATCGCGATCGACCGCTCCCGACGCCGCTTCTTCTGCGCCTCGGTGAGAACGATCCCCGGTGGTTGCTCATCATCCATATCGCGCCATCAGCCCTTTAAGCGAGCCACGCCAGAACGCCCTTGACCACGACCTCGAGCAGCAGAATGGCAAACAGGGCGAACAGGTACAGCAGCGAGAAACCGAACAACTGGCGCGCGGCGCGGGTCGCGGGTGCGCCTTCGCGGCGGCGATAGACGTTGATCGCCAGCACCAGCATCCAGCCGCCGAGCAGCAGCGACGCCATGCCATAGATGGCATCGAAATAGCCGAGCGGCCAGGGTGCGGTCGCGACCGCCACCAGCACGAGGGTATAGAGCAGAATCTGCAGCCGCGTCGCATCGGGCCCGGCGACCACCGGCAGCATCGGCACGCCGGCGCGCGCATAGTCGTCGCTGCGGAACAGCGCCAGCGCCCAGAAATGCGGCGGCGTCCAGAAAAAGATGATGAGGAAGAGCAGGATCGGCTCGACGGCGAGCGATCCCGTGGCCGCGGCCCACGCGACCACCGGCGGCAGCGCGCCCGCAGCGCCACCGATCACGATGTTCTGCGCGGTCCAGCGCTTCAGCCACATCGTATAGATCACGGCATAGAAGAAGATGGTGAAGGCAAGCAATCCGCCCGCCACCCAGTTCACCAGCGTGCCGAGCGTCACCACCGAAAAGAACGACAGCGTCAACCCGAAAGCCAGGGCCTCCTGCGGGGTGACCCGACCGGTCGGGACCGGACGCTGGGACGTGCGCGACATCAGTGCGTCGATGTCGGCGTCGTACCACATGTTCAAAGCGCCAGAGGCGCCCGCGCCCACCGCGATGCAAAGAATCGCGGTGATCGCCAGCACCGGATGGACGTGACCGGGCGCGATCAGCAGGCCGACCAGCGCTGTGAACACCACCAACGACATCACGCGCGGCTTCAGCAGCGCGAGATAGTCGCCGACCCCCGCCTCGGAAATACGGGGCGTCAAGGCCAGCGAGTGGTTGTCAACGATCGACAAGATGGCTCTCACTTCCGTAACGGCTTCTGGCGAGCATCTCAGCCCGCACCGAAGCTTCGACGAAGACGCGGCGCGCCGAAACGCGCCGCGAGGGTTCTCTTACTGCACGCGCGGCAGCGTCTCAAACTGGTGGAACGGCGGCGGCGACGACAGCGTCCATTCCAGGGTGGTCGCACCGGGCCCCCACGGATTGGCCGCCGCCTTTTCCTTGCGGATCAGCGCCAGCGCCATGCCGAACAGGAAGATCAGGATGCTGAAGGCCGAGATATAGGCACCGATCGACGACACCAGATTCCAGCCGGCGAACGCGTCGGGATAATCGACGTAGCGGCGCGGCATGCCCGACAGACCAAGGAAGTGCTGAGGGAAGAACAGGATGTTGACGCCGATGAACATCACCCAGAAGTGCAGCTTGGCGATGGTCTCCGAGTACATGTAACCGGTGATCTTCGGGAACCAGTAGTACCAGCCGGCAAAGATCGCGAACACCGCGGCCACGCCCATCACGTAGTGGAAGTGCGCGATGACGTAGTAGGTTTCCTGCAGCACGCGGTCGACGCCGGCATTGGCCAGCACCACGCCGGTAACGCCACCGACCGTGAACAGGAAGATGAAGCCGATCGCCCAGATCATCGGCGCCTTGAACTCGATCGAACCGCCCCACATCGTGGCGATCCACGAGAAGATCTTCACGCCGGTAGGCACCGCGATCACCATGGTCGCAGCGACGAAGTAGGCCTGCGTCGCCCCCGACATGCCCACCGTGTACATGTGGTGCGCCCACACCACGAAGCCGATGCCGCCGATCGCGACCATGGCGTAGGCCATGCCGAGATAACCGAACACCGGCTTGCGTGCGAAGGTCGCGACGATCTGGCTGATCATGCCGAAGCCGGGCAGGATCAGGATGTAAACCTCAGGGTGACCGAAGAACCAGAACAGGTGCTGGAACAGGACGGGGTCGCCGCCACCGTCGGCCGCGAAGAAAGCCGTACCGAAGTTACGGTCCGTGAGCAGCATGGTGATGGCGCCCGCCAGAACCGGCAGCGACAACAGCAGCAGGAAGACCGTCACCAGGATCGACCATACGAACAGCGGCATCTTGTGCAGGGTCATGCCCGGCGCGCGCATGTTGAAGATGGTCGTGATGAAGTTGATCGCGCCGAGGATCGAGGACGCGCCCGCGAGATGCATCGAGAGGATGACGAAGTCGACCGCCGGACCTGGGTGACCGGATGTCGATAGCGGCGCATACATCGTCCATCCGGTACCGGCTCCGCTGCCGCCCGGCTCGCCTTCCACGAAGGTCGAAATCAGCAGCAGGGCGAAAGCCGCCGGCAACAGCCAGAACGAGATGTTGTTCATGCGCGGGAAGGCCATGTCCGGCGCGCCGATCATCAGCGGCACCATCCAGTTGCCGAACCCGCCGATCATCGCGGGCATGACCATGAAGAAGATCATGATCAGACCATGCGAGGTCACGAACACATTGTATTCGTGAGTCTGATGGAAGAACTGCACGCCCGGATACATCAGCTCGAGGCGGATCGCCACCGACATCGCGCCGCCGATCAAGCCGGCGATCAGCGCGAAGATCAGGTACATCGTGCCGATGTCCTTGTGGTTGGTCGAATAAACGAAGCGCCGCCAGCCGGTCGGATGACCATGCGCGTGATCGTCATGCCCCTGGTGCGAATGAGCCGGTGTTGCTGCGTTGCTTGCCATGTTCGAAATCCTGTCCTGCCGTCTTCGGACCTTTCGGTCCTCTCGCTCGCCGCGGCCGATGCGAGCGAGATATCCTAACTGCGGTTACTGTTGATCCGTCTGCGCCAGCGCATAGGTGTCGGTGCGCGACGAGGCGAACTTCTTCTTCGCGGCCTCGATCCAGGAGGCGAACTCCTGGTCGCTCACGACGCGGATCGCGATCGGCATGAAAGCATGGTCCTTGCCGCACAGTTCCGAGCACTGGCCATAGAACATGCCGGTCTTGGTCGCCTTGAACCAGGTCTCGTTCAGGCGCCCCGGAATGGCGTCGATCTTGATGCCGAAGGCTGGCACCGCGAAAGCGTGAATCACGTCGGCGCCGGTGGTCTGCACGCGGATCACCTTGTTGACCGGCACCACCATCTCGTTATCGACGGCGAGCAGGCGCGGCTGCTTGTCCTGCGCCATCAGCGAATCGAACTCGATCTTGCCATTATCCGGATAGGAGTAGGTCCAGTACCACTGCTTGCCGGTCGCCTTGACGGTGAGGTCCGCCTTCGGAATGTCGGTCTGCTCGAACAACAGACGGAACGACGGGATCGCAACACCCACCAGGATCATGACCGGGACGATCGTCCAGATCACCTCGATCAAGGTGTTATGAGTGGTGCGTGACGGCACCGGATTGCTCCGGGCGTTGAACTTCACCATCACAACAATGAGCAGCACCATCACCAGGACGGTGATCGCGGTGATGATCCACAGCAGGAAGTTGTGGAACCATTCGATGTTGTCCATCACCGGCGAGGCGGACGCCTGCAGCGTCATTTCCCAAGGCTTCGGCTGGCCCACGTCCGCAAATGCAAAACCGCCGGCCGCCAGCGCGATTCCGATAATCGCCAACCCCAACAATTGCCGGCCGATCTTGCCCCTCGACATATTCATGTCGCTCGCGCTCCTTGTCATAAAACCCGAAAGCATCCGTCGCCCGCGGCGCGCAATGCTGCACGGCGCATTTTCACGACAAGGCCCCCTCGGCCGGATCGTTAGAACGCGTCGAAATCTTGCCTCTCAAACCATAATTCGCCGCGTCCCGCAATGCAGTCGTAGGGGTGATGCGATGCATTTGAAGGGATTGCCGGCGGCTCACCCAAATAGCCACAAAATCGGATGATTTAACCGCCATTGACGCAACTGCGCTTGACAGCCGAACTGGCCGATGTACCCCAGGCTAAATGCTGCACCGGAACCTGATTCGTTCGCTCCGGCGCATGAATTCGGACATGGCTGCCTTCAAGGCGCCGTCATTGCCGTATCAGACCAGGACTGGACAGACATTGAAGGGATCGACCCCGATGGGGCCTTCGAACCACCAGACTCGGCAGAATTCTCATTCCAGCCCACAGGCCGTCCGCCGGCTCGCCCGCGCCGCACGCTGGATCATTGGCGGGGCCATGGCGGCTTTACTGGTCGGCGGGCTGGTTCCTGCCCATGCCCAGGGCGCGGTCCGCTCGGTTCACGGCGACTGGCAGATCCGCTGCGATACTCCGCCGGGAGCCAAAAGCGAGCAATGCGCCCTGATCCAGAGCGTTGTAGCCGAGGATCGCTCCAATGCCGGCCTGACCGTCATTGTTCTCAAGACGGCCGATCAAAAGAGCAAGCTGATGCGGGTGGTGGCCCCGCTCGGCGTGCTGCTGCCGTCCGGTCTTGGCCTGAAGCTGGATAATGTCGATGTGGGTCGCGCCGGCTTTGTCCGCTGCCTGCCCAATGGCTGTGTTGCCGAAGTTGTGATGGACGACAAGCTGCTGGGCCAAATCCGCAACGCCAAGACGGCCACTTTCATCATTTTCGAGACCCCGGAAGAAGGAATCGGCTTTCCGCTCAGCCTGAACGGACTGGCCGAAGGGTACGATAAGCTGCCTTAATTCCACGTTTCGGCATTTCCCGAACGGACTGCAACGCGCGGGAAAGAGCGCTGCGTGGATTTGGCGTGAGCCGCAGCGCACGAAACGGACGTCTCCTCCATTTCACGAAACCTTCAGCTCCTGATGTGTGACGAAAGGCTCTCCCCTTCGCCGGCATCCATGCCTATCTTCGGGACAAATCACCTTGGCGGGCGCAACCGCGCGCGCAGCCTCTGGAGCTCTCCATGACCGATCCCGTCACCACTTCCCTGCTCGACCGCGCCAAGCTCGATCGCGACCGGGTTCGCCAGGAGATCGCACGCGGCCTCAGCGGCGCCGACGATGGCGAACTTTTCATGGAATACAGCCAGACCGAAGCGCTCGCCTTCGACAACGGGCGGCTCAAGCAGGCAACCTACGACACCGCTCAGGGTTTCGGCTTGCGCGCGGTCAAGGACGACGCGGTCGGCTACGCGCATTCCTCCGATGTGTCGCTGCCGGCACTGATTCGCGCTGCCGATGCGGTGCAGGCGGTTCGCGGCGGCTATCAGGGCAGCTTCGCCGCCGCCCCGCAGCACACCAATGTCCGGCTTTACGGCGACGATAATCCGCTGGATGCGCCTGGATTCGAAGCCAAGGTCAAGCTGCTGGCGGAAATCGACGCCTATGTGCGCGACAAGGACCCGCGGGTGCGGCAGGTCTCGGTCAGCCTCGGAGCGACCTGGCAGATCGTCGAAATCCTGCGCCCGGACGGCGAAAGCTATCGTGATATCCGCCCGCTGGTGCGGGTCAACATCTCGGTGGTGGCCGGTTCCGGCGACCGCCAGGAAAGCGGCAGCAAGGGCTATGGCGGGCGCGAGGGCTATGCCCGGTTCATCGAAACCAAGGCCTGGCGCGAGGCCGCCGACGGCGCGCTGCGCGAGGCGATCGTCAATCTCGATTCAGTCCCGGCTCCGGCCGGCGAGATGGACGTCGTACTCGGCCCCGGCTGGCCCGGCGTGATGCTGCACGAGGCCGTCGGACATGGCCTCGAGGGCGATTTCAACCGCAAGCAGACCTCCGCATTCGCCGGACTGATGGGTCAGCAGGTGGCCGCCAAGGGCGTCACCGTGGTCGACGACGGCACCCTTTCGGCGCGGCGCGGATCGCTCTCGATCGATGACGAAGGCACGCCGACCAACCGCACTGTGCTGATCGAGGACGGTATCCTGGTCGGCTACATGCAGGATCGGCAGAACGCCAGGCTGATGAATATGAGGCCGACCGGCAACGGCCGCCGCCAAAGCTATGCGCACGTGCCGATGCCGCGCATGACCAACACGTATATGTTGGCTGGCCAGCGGGACCCGGCGGAGATCCTCGCCTCGGTGAAGAACGGCATCTATGCCGCCAATTTTGGTGGCGGGCAGGTCGACATCACCTCCGGCAAGTACGTTTTCCAGTGCACCGAGGCCTACAAGATCGAGAACGGCAAGCTCGGCGCGCCGCTCAAGGGCGCCATGCTGATCGGCAACGGCCCGACCGACCTGCATCGCATCAGCATGATCGGCAACGATCTCGCGCTCGACGACGGCATCGGCACCTGCGGCAAGCAGGGCCAGGGCGTTCCGGTCGGCGTCGGCCAGCCGACGCTGCGGATGGATCGCATCACCGTGGGAGGGACCGGCGGATGAGTAGCGAGACCACATCGGCAGCCAAGCGCCGGCAGCGCTGGTCATCCTCGATCGGCCAGATCGCAGCGGTCGTGTTCGCGGTTTTTGTCGCGAAGGGCGCCGTGGCCGAGCCGTTCTATGTGCCGTCGGCTTCGATGGAGCCGACGCTGCTGATCGGCGATGCGCTGCTCGCCTCGAAATTTCCCTACGGCTACAGCGCCGCCTCGCTGCCGATCCACATCACCGTGCCCGCCACCGGGCGCCTGTTCGGCGAACTGCCGAAACGCGGCGACGTCGTGGTCTTCCGCTGGCCCGGCGACACCTCGCAGGTCTGGGTCAAGCGCGTGATCGGCCTGCCGGGCGATCGCGTTCAGATGCGGAATGGGCAGGTCTGGATCAACGGCGCGCCGGCGCCGCTGAAAGCCGATGGCCTCGGCGAAGCCGAGCAGGACAACGGCACCGGCCAAGTGGCGCAACGCTATATCGAGACGCTGCCCGACGGCGCATCGCATCCCATCTTCAAGCTGCGCATGAATGGCGTTCTCGACAACACGGCCGAAGTGACCGTGCCACCGGATCATCTCTTCGTCATGGGCGATAATCGCGACAACTCCGCCGACAGCCGCGTACCGGTCACCGATGGTGGTGTCGGATTGCTGCCGGTAAGCGACCTCGTCGGACGTGTCGATGCCATCGTCGGATCATGGGACCTCGGCATTCGCAGTCAGCCGGTCTGGGCGTGGCCGTCCGGCCTGCGCCTGTCGCGTTTCTTCTCGATGGTGCATTGATCAACCCCCGAAGCACCGAAGGCGCATGGGGATCTCACACGGGGAGAGTCTTTGATAACTTTCGATGACATTCGCGCCATCGCCTTGGGTTGGCCCGAGGTCGCGGACGGCACTTCCTACGGCACACCGGCCTTGAGGGTCCGCAAGAAGATGCTGGTGCGGCTCAAGGAGGACGGCGACAGCCTGGTGATGCCCGGCGTTCCGCCGGACGAGCGCGACATGCTGGTGGAGACGCGGCCGCAGGTTTTCTTCTTCACTGATCACTATCGCGACTATTCCATCGTGCTGATCGGCCTCTCACGGGCCACGCGGAACGACGTCGAGCCGTTGTTGAAGCGGCAATGGCATGCGCTCGCTTCAAAAACGGCACAGGCACATTTCAAGCCCTGATAATTCACGTAATGTCGCGGCTCGGGATGCACTCTTTAGCGCACGACGCTGGATACGAATCCCGGCTTACGCCGCGGCGGTTTGATTTCCTTTTTCAAAAAGCATCGCGCTTCGTGACCGGCATAACCCGGACGGGCATAGGTCCAGGCGCGGCACTTGTTGTCGCCGACGCAGGCCGCCTTGCATTGATCTTCACCTGACTTTCCCTTGATCTCGAAATTCCGATAGTCACCGCCGCTGCGGTCCGTGGAGATTTCGAGACCCCTGACATGCGGCTCAAGAACGCCGGCGCCACGCACGCCCGAGATGCAGCAATCGCTCTGCGTTCGCTGCGGCACCGTGCTCTTGAGCCAGCAGAACGCTCCTTCCGTGAGCGTCGGATAGCTGAAGGTCCAGGAGCGGCATCGCCGGTCACGTTCGCAGATCATGGCGCAATCGGCGGGATCGCCCGACCGAACCGGAGAGCGCTGATAATCACCACCGATGCGGTCGAAATTGACCTGCGCATGAGCCGGCGGGACCAATGACGATGAAAGGAAACAGAGTGCCACGACCGCAAGCCCAAGAAATGTCCTGAAATGGGATGCGCCGGACATTCAAACCTCCTTTCCGTCACCGCGCGGATGCAATGGATGCGAATGCCCGCAACCGGGTCCTCGCTCAGCCGCCAGAAATGAAATAAACGCCGCAGGAGATGCAGCAAATCATCTAATCGCCATATTCCTGTACGGCGGATGAACAGCGGGCGCATCTCACGAGTTGATGATGTGCGGCTGCGAAAATATCGCGACGGCGACCCTCGCAGCTCGGCGCGGGACCTGGACGACGGGACGAAGCTTGAGCCCCCGGGCACTCGTCTTAGGGGCTCACCTCAAAATGCGTATTCGTCATAGGCCGGCTCGACCGACCCCTTCCAGGCGCCGTGATACTTCTCGAGCATTTCTTCCGCCGGTGAGCGTCCCGCCTCGACAATCTCATCCAGCGCCGTGAGATGGCGGGTCTCGTCGCGGCCGAGATGATCGACATGGCCGCGGCGGCGCAACCCGGCATGGGCCAGCGCCAGACATTCCTTGGCGATCTCGAACAGATAGCGGTCGCGGATGCGCGCCTTGAAGCCGAAGCGCGGCACGTCATCGCGCAGCGCCTGCCGTTCATGGGCGGTCCATTGCTTGACGATATCCCAAGCGGCATCGAGGCTGGTGTCGTCGTACAACAAGCCGACCCAGAACGCCGGCAGCGACGGCAGCCGCCCCCACGGCACGCCATCGGCGCCGCGCATTTCGAGATAACGTTTCAGCCGCACCTCGGGAAAAATCGTCGAGAGATGATTGGCCCAGTCCGACAAAGTCGGCCGTTCGCCGGGCAGTTTGTCGTTCCTGCCCTCGAAGAAATCCCGGAATGAGGATCCGGAGACGTCGATATAGCTGTCGCCGCGCTTGACGAAATACATCGGCACGTCGAGCGCATAATCGACCCAGCGCTCGAAGCCCATGCCGTCCTCGAAGGCCCACGGCAGCATGCCGGCGCGCGCGTTGTCGGTATCGCGCCAGATCTCCGAACGGAACGACAGGAAGCCGTTCGGCTTGCCTTCGGTGAAGGGTGAATTCGCGAACAGCGCTGTCGCCACCGGTTGCAGGGCCAGTGAGACGCGCAGCTTTTTCACCATGTCGGCTTCGGAGGAGAAGTCGAGATTGGTCTGCACCGTGCAGGTCCGATACATCATATCGAGACCGAGCGTGCCGACCTTCGGCATGTAGCCGGTCATGATCTTGTAGCGGCCTTTCGGCATCATCGGAATGTCCGCGCGCGACCACGACGGCGTCATGCCAAGGCCGAGAAAGCCGATGCCGAGCGGCGCCGCCACTTCGCGGACCTGTGCGAGATGCGCCATGAGCTCGGCCTGGGTCTGATGCACGGTTTCAAGCGGCGCGCCGGACAGCTCGAACTGCCCGCCGGGTTCGAGCGAGATCGCGCCACCTCCGGTGACGTCGTGCAGCCCGATGATGTTGCCGCGCTCCAGGATCGGCTCCCAGCCGAGCAGGAGCCGCATGCCTTCCAACAGCGCGCCGATGCCGCGCGGCCCTTCATACGGCACCGGCCGATGTCCTGCGATGGTGAACGGCGTCTTCTCGTGCTCAGTGCCGATCCGAAATTCCGACTTCGGCTTGATGCCCGCCTCGAACCACGCCACCAAATCGTCGCGGGATCCTAGCGGCGTCGTATCGGTCTGATCACGCGCCATGAATAATCCGGGTCAGGACCGCGACAATGTTGTCCGCGCGGTGAGGGACAGGATCGCGGCCGAACGGCGCGCGACCGGGTGATTGGAGTAATCTCATCGTGTCGCCGCAGCGCCTGGAGAAATGGACGCCGACTGATCGCAGGAGCAGCCCAGCCGATCCAGCAGGCTACACAACCGCGCCGCATCGGCATCCGACAGCTTCGAACCGACATGACGCTCGATGGCGGCGGAATAGGCGCTCCACATCCGCTTCTGCAGATCGCGGCCGGCGTCGGTGATCTCGACGAACAGGCCGCGCTTGTCCATCTTGCATTCGCGGCGCACCGCAAGGCCTTCCTCGACCAGACGATCGATCAGCCGTGACGTCGAGTATTGCGGCAGCAGCATCTGTTTCTCGAGTTCGACGGGCCGCAGTTCGCCGCCGGGCGCACGCGACAATTCCAACAGCGCATCATACCACGCCAAGGGCGGGAAGCCGGCTTTCTTCAAGTCCTGCTCGACCGCGCCGAGCACCCGGCTCTGGATACGCATCAGCCGTATCCATGCTGCGGTCGCCTCCGTCGATGGTCTGCGCTTCATCCCCGATCCATGGTGTATTGGTCGAAAGCCTATCTCGTCACGCGCCTATATATGCAGCTGCATCAAACTTGACTATTCCATGCAGGCGCATTTAATCAAGTCATCTCACATAGCGATAATCCTCAGGGAGGACAATTCCGATGAAACTCTATTATTCGCCGGGCGCCTGTTCGCTCTCGCCGCATATTGCCCTGCTCGAAGCCGGACTGGCCCATGATCTCGCCAAGGTCGACCTGAAAGCCAAGAAGCTGGAGGACGGCAGCGACTTCCTCAAGGTCAATCCCAAGGGTCAGGTGCCGACCCTGCAGCTCGACGATGGCTCGATCCTCACCGAAGGGCCGGTGATCGTGCAGGCGATCGCCGACAAGGCCGCTGGCAAGAACCTGGCGCCGGCCAACGGCACCACCGAGCGCTATCGGCTGCAGGAATGGCTGAACTTCCTCACCAGTGAGTTGCACAAGAATTTCAGCCCGCTGTTCGCGCCGGTGCTGAGCGACGACACCAAGCAGTTCTTCCGCGACCGGCTGATGGGGAAGCTCAAGCATATCGACGAAAAGCTGGCCGGCCACGACTACCTGATGGGCAACACCTTCACCGTCGCCGACGGCTATCTTTATACCATGCTGCGCTGGGCCGACGCCCACAAGTTCGACCTCTCGGCGCTAAAGAACCTGATGGCCTACAAAGCGCGCGTCGCAGCCCGTCCGCAGGTGCAGGCGGCGCTGAAGAGCGAAGGGCTGGCGTAAGTCAGCACGATCAGCGACCCACGACACCAAAGGCCGTCATCCTGAGGTGCGCGCTTGCGCGCCTCGAAGGGTGACGGCCTTCAATTTTTCACATCCTTCGAGACTCGCCGCTGGCGCGGCGCGCACCTCAGGATGACGCTTCATATCCGGGCAGAGGTTATGCCGCCGTCTTCTTCGGCGGGAAGCGGCTGTAGAAGGTCTCGCCCTTGGCGGCCATGTCTTCCAGCAGCTTCGGCGGGGTGAAGCGCGAGCCGTATTTCGCTTCGAGCTTGTGACACAGCGCGACGAAGTTTTTGGTGCCCATGAAATCGATATAGGACAGCGTGCCGCCGGTGAACGGCGCGAAGCCGAAGCCGAGGATCGAGCCGACGTCCGCCTCGCGCGGATCGACGATGACGTGATCCTCCACGGTGCGCGCCGCTTCCACTGCCTGCGCCACCAGGAAGCGCTGCTTCAATTCCTCGACATCGAGCGTATCGGGATCGAGGTGCTTCGGCTGCAATGCCGCAATGCCCGACCACAGCGACTTCTGGCCCTTGCCTTTCTCCGGATAGTCGTAGAAGCCCTTGCCGTTCTTGCGGCCGAAGCGGCCCTCCTTCTCGACCATCGCGACCATCAGCTTCTTCTGCTGCTGATCGACGGCGTTGGGACCGAGATCGGCCTCCGTCGCCTTCATGATCTTGAGCACGAGATCGAGCGCGACTTCATCGGACAGCGACAACGGGCCGACCGGCATGCCGGCCATCTTGGCGGCGTTCTCGATCATCGCCGGCGGCACGCCCTCCATCAGCATTTCGAGGCCTTCGGCGGTGAACCGCAGCACGCAGCGGTTGGCGAAGAAACCACGCGAGTCGTTGACGACGATCGGCGTCTTGCTGATCTGGCGCACGTAATCGAGCGCGGTGGCGAGCGCGACATCCCCAGTATTCTTGCCGAGGATCACCTCCACCAGCATCATCTTCTCGACCGGCGAGAAGAAGTGAATGCCGATGAAGCGCGACTGGTCCGGCCATTCCTCCGCCAGCGAATTGATCGGTAGGGTCGAGGTGTTGGACGCGAAGATCGCGTCCTTGCGCAGATACTGCTGCGCCTTGGCAAAGGTCTCCGCCTTCACCTTGCGATCCTCGAACACGGCTTCGATGGCGAGGTCACAATCGCCGATCGCGGCATAGTCGGCGGTGGCGGTGATGCGGTTCATCAGCGCGTCGCGATCCGCGTCCTTGGCGCGACCCTTGGCGACCAGCCCGTCGATCACCGACTTGGCGTGCGCCTTGCCCTTGTCGGCGCTCTCCTGATCGCGGTCGATCAGCACCACCTCGATGCCGGCCTTGGCCGAAACGTAACCGATGCTGGCACCCATGAAGCCGGCGCCGATCACCGCGAGCTTCTGCACCTTGGTCGGCGGCACGCCCGCCGGACGGCGCGCGCCCTTGTTCAATTCCTGCATCGACAGGAACAGGCTGCGGATCATCGCCGCCGCTTCCTTGCTGCGCAGGATTTTCGCGAAGTAACGCGACTCGATGCGCAGGCCGTTGTCGATATTGACCAGCAGGCCTTCATAGACGCAGCTCATGATGGCGCGCGCGGCCGGATAGTTGTCGTAGGTCTGGCTGCGATAGAGCGCATTGGCCGGCGGGAACACGTTCATGCCGGCGGCGGAATAGACCGCACCGCCCGGCAGTTTGAAGCCCTTGACGTCCCACGGCTGAACCGGCTTGCCGCCGGCCTTGATCCATTCCTTAGCGGTCTTGATCAGATCGGCGGCCGGCACGATGGCGCCGACGATGTTCGCCGCCTTCGCCTTGGCGAGCGTCATCTGATCGCCCTTGAGCAGCAGTTGCAGCGCATCCGCCGCCGGCATCATGCGCGGCAAGCGTTGCGTGCCGCCGCCACCCGGAAACAGGCCAACCTTGACTTCCGGCAGGCCGAGCCGCGTCTTCGGGTTGTCGGCCGCGACGCGATAATGACACGCCAGCGTCAGTTCGAACGCGCCGCCGAGCGCAAGCCCGTTGATCGCCGCGACCCACGGCTTGCCGCAGGTCTCGATGGTGCGCAGCGTCTGCGACAGCTTGCGGCTCTCGTCGAACAGCATCTGGTTGGCGGCTTCCTCGCCCTTCTCCTTCAGCATGGCCGCATAAGTGCGGTTCATCCCTTCCAGCATGGAGAGATCGGCGCCGGCGGAGAACGCGTCCTTGCCGGAAGTGATGATGACGCCCTTCACCGCCGCGTCGGCTGTCGTCTGCGCGACGATCTGGCCGAGCTCGTCGATGCTGGCGGTATCCAGCACGTTCATCGACTTGCCGGGAATATCCCACGTCACCAGCACGATGCCGTCGCTGTCGGTTTCGACCTTGAAATTCTTGAATGCCATTTGGCGCTCCCAACTCTGCCGTCATCCTGAGGTGCGAGGCCGAATTGGCCGAGCCTCGAAGGATGACCTGAAAATTTCGCCGCCATCCTTTGAGGGTTTCGCTTCGCTCAACCACTTCGGGATGACGTTGTTTCCTATCGAAGCCTCACACCCGCTCGATGATGGTCGCGGTGCCCATGCCACCGCCGATGCACAACGTCACCAGCGCCGTATTGAGGTCGCGGCGCTCCAGCTCGTCGAGCACGGTACCGAGGATCATCGCGCCGGTCGCGCCGAGCGGGTGGCCCATGGCGATGGCGCCGCCGTTGACGTTGATCTTGGCGTGATCGATGTCGAACGCCTGAATGTAGCGCAGCACCACCGAGGCGAACGCCTCGTTGAGTTCGAACAGATCGATGTCCTCCAGCTTCATGCCGGAGCGCGCGAGCACCTTCTTGGTCACGTCGACCGGGCCGGTCAGCATGATCGACGGCTCGGAGCCGATATTGGCGAAGGCCTTGATCTTCGCGCGTGGCTTCAATCCGCGCTTCTTGCCGGCAGCCTCACTGCCGAGCAGCACGGCGGCGGCGCCGTCGACAATGCCGGACGAATTGCCGGCGTGATGCACGTGCACGACGCGCTCGACCTCTGGATGCGACTGCGTCGCCACCGCATCAAAACCGCCCATCGCGCCCATCACCTCAAACGAGGGCTGCAGCGAGGCCAGCGACTGCATGGTCGTCGACGGACGCATGTGCTCGTCGCGATCGAGGATCGTCAGGCCATTCTGGTCCTTCACCGGCACGATCGAGTTCTTGAAGTAGCCCTTCTCCCACGACTCGGCGGCGCGCTTCTGGCTCTCGACGGCGTAAGCGTCGCAATCGGCGCGCGAAAAGCCATACTTGGTCGCGATCAGATCGGCGGAAATGCCCTGCGGCAGGAAGTAGGACGGCACCGCGATCGAGGGGTCCATCGGCCAGGCCGCGCCGGACGACATGATGCCGACACGGCTCATCGATTCAGCTCCGCCGCCGATAGTGAGTTCGTGCTGGCCCGCCATCACCTGCGCGGCCGCGAAGTTCACCGCATCGAGCCCTGACGCGCAGAACCGGCTGATTTGCACGCCCGGGACCTCGGTGCCGAGGCCGGCCTGCAGAGCCGCGAAGCGCGCAATATCGCCGCCGGCCTCGCCGACCGGATCGACCACGCCGAGCACCACGTCATCGACGCTGCCGGTCTCGAGATTGTTGCGTTCCTTGATTGCCTTGAGCGGCGCGGTGGCCAGCGCCAGCGCGGTCACCTCGTGCAGCGCGCCGTCGGATTTGCCTTTGCCGCGGGGCGTGCGGACATGATCGTAGATATAGGCTTCAGCCATCGCTTTTCCTCGGGTTGTCCGGTCCATATGGGAACGGCGCCGCAATCGGGCGCCGTTGTCTCAAATCTCAGAATGCCTCAGCCGGCAATTCCATGGTGGTCCCGCTTCCGCTCTGGATTCGCGCCAGATGCAGCGCGGTTTCCGGCAGCATCCGCTCCATGAAGAACCGGCCGGTGACCAGCTTGGTCTTGAGATAGGCGGAGGCATCGCCGGCCGCAATCTTGTCCTGCGCCACTTTCGCCATGCGCGCCCACATGTAGCCGAACACGACCAGCCCGAACAGTTTCATGTAGTCGGTGGCGGCGGCGCCGGCATTATCCGGCTTCGCCATCGCATTCTGCATCAGCCACATCGTCGCCTGCTGCAGATGTCCGAGCGCCGTCGACAAGGGTGCGACGAACGGCTTCATGGCCTCCTCGCCATTGTCCTTGGCGAAGGCCCCGACTTCAGCGAAGAACGCCATCGCGGCGCGGCCGCCGTGGCGCGGCAGCTTGCGGCCGACCAGGTCGAGCGCCTGGATGCCGTTGGCGCCCTCGTAAATCATGGCGATCCGCGCATCGCGCACGAACTGCTCCATGCCGTGCTCGGCGATGTAGCCATGGCCGCCGAACATCTGCTGCGCCTGCACCGCATTGGCGAAGCCGCCGTCGGTCAGCACGCCTTTCAGCACCGGCGTCATCAGGCCCATGTGGTCGTCGGCCGCTTCGCGGTCCTTGGCGTCATTGGACCGATGCGCGATGTCGCTTTTGAGCGCAGTCCACACCACCATTGCGCGCGCTGCTTCGTTGAAGGCGCGGATCGACAGCAGGGTGCGGCGGACGTCGGGATGCACGATGATCGGATCGGCCGGCTTGTCCGGCGCCTGCGGCCCGCTCAGCGCGCGGCCCTGCAACCGCTCGCGCGCATAGGCGACCGCGTTCTGATAGGCGACTTCCGACATCGCGAGGCCCTGAACGCCGACGCCGAGCCGCGCCTCGTTCATCATCACGAACATGCCCTGCATGCCCTTGTTTTCTTCGCCGACCAGCCAGCCGGTGGCGTTGTCGTAGTTCATCACGCAGGTGGAATTGCCGTGAATGCCCATCTTGTGCTCGATCGAGCCGCACGACACGCCGTTGCGCGCGCCAAGCGAGCCGTCGGCATTGACCAGCACCTTCGGCACCACGAACAGCGAGACGCCCTTGATGCCGGCCGGCGCACCCTCGATGCGAGCCAGCACCAGATGGATGATGTTGGAGGCCAAGTCGTGCTCGCCGGCAGAGATGAAGATCTTGGTGCCGGTGATCTTGTAACTGCCATCGGCCTGCTTCACCGCCTTGGTGCGCAACAGGCCCAAATCGGTGCCGCATTGCGGCTCGGTGAGATTCATGGTGCCGGTCCATTCCCCCGCCACCATCTTCGGCAGATAGGTCGCCTTCTGCTCCGGCGAGCCGTGCACCAGCAGCGCGGCCGTGGCGCCCATGGTCAGGCCGCCGTACATCGAGAACGCCATGTTGGCCGAAATCTGGAATTCCGCGACGGTCTGCGACAGCGTCACAGGCAGGCCCTGCCCGCCGAACTCAACGGGCGCCGACAGCCCCAGCCAGCCGCCTTCCGCCACCTGCTTGAAAGCTTCCTTGAAGCCTTTCGGCGTCGTCACGCTGCCGTCGTCATGGCGCACGCAGCCCTCAAGGTCGCCGACGCGGTTGAGCGGCTGCAGCACCTGCTCCGACAGCTTGGCGGCCTCTTCGAGAATAGCTGCGCGAACATCGGGGGACGCGTCGCTGAAGCCGGGAAGGTTATTGTAGCGGTCGAACTGGAAGACGTCGTTGAGGAGAAAATTGACGTCGTCGAGGGGCGCTTTGTAGCTCGGCATATGTTTCCTCTGTGCTGAGCGGAATTGGAACCTTCTCTACCAAGAAATCTTGCACCGCAGCAATGAATCTATTGTCGCGCCGAGCAACCCTCGGTTGAGGCTCCATTTCAATCCCGGGTCCCACCGGCCACCGGCCCCGGACGAGCCGTACCCATTTTCGCGATCCGGAACTTTTTCGTCCGCTCCATCAATCCTTAACGGCTTGTTTACCCTAACAGGAAAAAGTCCGGTGCAGAGGCAGACGTGTGCCGGCTGATCGGATTGTCTTTCGAATACGCGACACGCGGGAGCCTGACACGCAGAAGCTGCGTCAGATCGGACAACCGGACCACGGCATGAATTCGCGCGGATCATGGAACGTTGAAGAAATCGAGCCATCGGTACGCGAGAAGGCGGAAGCAGCCGCCCGCCGCGCCGGCATGTCGCTGCACGACTGGCTGAATTCGTCCATCGGTACCCCGGACAACCCGACGGCTCAGGGACTGAGGTCGTCGACGGCGCCGGACGTCGCCGAGATTCATCAGCGCCTCGATACGATCGCGCGGCAGATCGAATCCATTTCCCGCCCGACCCATCGCGATCAACCACCGGTTGCCCGCCAGCTCAACGACGCGATCTCGCGGCTCGATGAGCGGCTGTCCCGCATCACCGCCCCCAAGGCACCGGCTCCTGCGACACCGCCGAGGCCACAGACCGCGGCACAGCCGCAGCGCCCCGCCGCTTTCAGCATGCCGCCGGCCGCGCCGCGGACGCCCTCCCCGCTCGACAATGCGATTGCCGAAATCCTCGCGCGGCAAAGCGAACTGGAAGCAGCCCGTACACCGCCGCCTGCCACCCCGTTCACGCCGACGCCGGTCGCGCCATCCGCCAGCGCGGCGTCACCTTCGGCCGGGTTGGATCCGCTGCCGTCCGCAACGATGTCGTCGCTGGAACAGCAGCTCTCGAAGATCACCAGCCAGATCGAAGCCTTGCAGCAACCGGCGCAGATCGATCAGGCGATCGCGTCATTCCGCAGCGAATTGGCGGAGATCCGGCGCGCCATCACCGAAGCGATGCCGCGCCATGCTATCGAATCCATCGAACGCGACGTCAGACTGCTGGCGCAGCGCATCGATGCCAGCCGCCACGGCGGCAGCGATGACCATACGCTGGCCGGCGTCGAACGCGCGCTGGGCGAGATCCAGCAGACGCTGCGCACGCTGACGCCGGCGGAGCAGCTCGCGGGTTTCGACGAGGCGATCCGCCATCTCGGCGCGCGCCTCGATACCATCGTTCGCTCCGGCGAAGGGCCGGGCACCATGCAGCAGTTGGAAGAGGCGATCGCCGCGCTGCGCGGCATCGTTTCCAACGTTGCATCCAACGAAGCGCTCGAGCAGCTCAGCGAGCACGTGCAGGCGCTGTCGTCGAAGGTCGATCAGCTCGCGCGCGCGGACATCCATTCCGATTCCTTCGCCGCGCTGGAAGCCCGCATCGCCACGCTGACCGCCGCACTGGAAAATCGCCCGCAACGCATCGTCAACGATCGTGCCGACGACATCGAGGGCGCGTTGCGCGCGCTCTCCGAGCGGCTCGACCGCATGCCGGTCGGCAATGACGGTCCGTCCGCGCTGACCCATCTCGAGCAGCGGGTGTCGTACCTGCTGGAACGACTGGAATCCGCCGCCGATCACCGTGTCAGCGGCCTCGGCCGCGTCGAGGAAGGCCTGCAGGATATCCTGCGCCATCTCGAGCGGCAGCAGACCCATTTCGCAGCGGCTGGCGCCGCGCATCCCGGCGCAACGATGGACGATGCTGTGGTCGATACGATCCGGCGCGAACTCTCCGACATCCGCCACAGCCAGTCGGAATCCAACCGGACCACGCAGGACACGCTGGAAGCCGTTCACAACACGCTGGGCCATGTCGTCGATCGCCTGACGATGATCGAGGGCGACCTGCAGAGCGTGCGCGCCGCGCCGTCAGGGCCGGGCGGCGCGCCGAACACACCCGCACCGGTCGCGCAGGCGACCGCGAAGCGGCCCGATCTGCCGAACCCCGCGCAGGCTCAGAAGCCGCCTTTCACGCCGCCGAAGCTGACGATGCCGCCCGAAGCTCCGCTCGCACCCGCGCCGGCACGCAACGTGATCCGCGACATCCTCGCTCCGCGCCCGCAGGTCGAGCCCGCCTCCGTTTCCGCGCCGATGGACTCGCGCGCCGAGCCGGTGCGCACCACGCTCGGTCTCGATCTGCCGCCGGACCATCCGCTGGAACCCGGCACCCGGCCGAGTGGACGGCTGTCGCCGTCCGAACGGATCGAGGCGTCGGAGAATGCGCTCAGCGAAATCACGCCGCAGATCACCGACGAGCCGACCAGCACGTCGAGCTTCATCGCCGCTGCGCGCCGCGCCGCGAAGGCGGCCGCGACCGCCTCCACCACCGAGAAACCCGTCCGCGGCGCCCGGCTCAATGACTCGATCCGCGCTGCCGCCAAGAGCACCAGCATCAGTTCGCGCATCCGTTCGCTGCTGGTCGGCGCCAGCGTCGTGGTGATCGTGCTGGGCTCCTTCAAGATGGCCATGACGTTGCTCGACAACACGGCGACGCCGGTGGCACAGACGAGCGCGGCGTCGAAGGCCGCCCCAGCCGCGGCCGAGCCGCCGGCAACGCCTGCGCCGTCGGTCATTTCCCCGACGCCGATTGATCGCCAGTCCTTGCATCAGTCACCAAAGCTCGACGAGCATGCCGACGCGGATGACGACCTTGACTCGCCCGGCACAGGAGTATCGATGCCCCGCGCGGACGAAACCGGCAGCATCGTCAGCCGCACTGAAACGGCAGCGTCGACGCAGGGGGCCGCGAGCAGCAAGCCCGCCGCGCCAGTCATTCCCGCAACGGAAAAACTGCCCGATGCCATCGGCGGCGCCACGCTGCGTAGCGCCGCGCTGAAGGGTGATCCGGCTGCCGCCTATGAAGTCGCCGTCCGTTACGCGGAAGGCAAGGGCGTGCCGACGAACTTCCAGGAAGCGGCGAAATGGTACGAGCGGGCCGCGCAGAACGGCGTGGTGCTGGCGATGTTCCGGCTCGGAACGCTTTACGAGAAGGGCCTCACCGTCAAGAAGGACATCGACGTCGCACGGCGCTACTACACGATGGCGGCCGAGCGCGGCAACGCCAAGGCAATGCACAATCTCGCGGTGCTGGAGGCTGACGGCGGCGGCAATGGCGCCAATTACCGCAGCGCCTCCGCCTGGTTCCGCAAGGCTGCCGAACGCGGCGTTGCCGACAGCCAGTTCAACCTCGGCATCCTCTACGCGCGCGGCATCGGCGTCGAACAGAATCTCGCCGAGTCGTACAAGTGGTTCAGCCTCGCCGCCGCGCAGGGCGACAGCGACGCCGCCCTCAAGCGCGACGATGTCGCAAAGCGGCTTGGCGCCCAATCGCTTGCCGCGGCCAAGCTCGCTGTGAGCAGCTTCACGCCGACCAAGCAGCCGGACGATGCGATCAGCGTTGCCGTTCCGCCGAACGGCTGGGACGCGCCGGCAGCGAAGGTGACAGCGGCAAAGCCAGCCTCACGGCTGGCGCGCGCCGGCCATTGAGGGGTGAACCGTTCACCAAGCCGCAAGAGAGCCGGCGGGCAACGCCCAAGGCACGGATAACTGCGGGATTCTTTAACCCCCTTTCGGTCGATTTCGGCTAAGCAGGGTTGTGGCGCTCAGCCGCGCCGCGATGCAACAACCCCGCCGTGAGCGGCCTCGGCCGCTACCGGCGCCGATGGAAGCGACCGTTTGTGCAGTTGTATCTTCCGATAGCGGATCTGCCGATCAACGTGTTCCTCGTTCTGGCGATGGGGGCGGCGGTCGGCTTCGTGTCGGGGATGTTCGGGATCGGCGGCGGCTTTCTGCTGACGCCGCTGTTGATCTTCATCGGCATCGCGCCGGCGGTGGCGGTGGCCTCGGTCTCGACGCATATCGCGGCGTCGTCTCTGTCGGGAGCGCTGTCGTACTGGCGCAAGCGCTCGATCGATCCGGCGCTGGCGCTGGTGCTGCTCGGCGGCAGCGTGGTCGGCACGGTGCTCGGCGTCTGGCTATTCACCTTGCTGCGCGACCACGGCCAGCTCGACCTGGTGATCGCGCTGTCCTATGTGGTGCTGCTCACCGGGGTCGGCGGCGCGATGTGCTACGAGGGCCTGCGCGCCATCCGCCGGGCGCGGCGCGGCGGCAACGCGACGTTGCGGCGTCCGGGCGCGCATACCTGGATTCACGGCCTGCCGCTGAAGATGCGCTTCAAGCGCTCGAAAATTTATCTGTCGGTGATCCCGGTCAATATCATCGGCCTGCTGATCGGCTTCCTCGGCGCCATCATGGGGGTGGGCGGCAGCTTCATCCTGATCCCGATCCTGATCTATGTGCTGCGGATTCCGACCAGCACGGTGATCGGCACCTCGATGGCGCTGACGCTGGTGACCATGGTGATCGCCACCATCCTGCATGCGGTCACCAACCACCAGGTCGACGCGGTGCTGGCGCTGATCCTGATGATCGGCGGCGTCACCGGCGCGCAGTTCGGCGCCCAGGCCGGACACCGCATCCGCGGCGAGCACCTGCGGCTGCTGCTGGGACTGCTGATCCTCGCGGTCGGGGTCCGCTTCGCGGTCGAGCTCGGCATCAAGCCCGACGACATCTACACCATCCGCCTGTCGGGAGGCGGCGCATGATCCGGCGGCGCCCGCTCGGGGCGGCGCTGCTCGCGCTGGTGCTCGGCGGCCTTGGCCCTGCCCATGCGGAGCGGCTGATCGTGTCGATTTCCAACCACCGGGTGACGGTGACCTCGAGCTATTCCGGCGAGGAGCTGGTGCTGTTCGGCTCGGTCGAGCGCGATCCCGACACCGTGGCGCGGCGCGGCGGCTACGACATGGTGGTGACGGTGAGCGGCCCGCGTGCCGACATGGTGACGCGGCGCAAGGAGCGAAGATTCGGCATCTGGGTCAACGCCGATTCGCGCCAGTTCCTCGGGGTGCCGACCTATCTGGCGGTGTCGTCGAACCGGCCGATCGACGACATCGCGCCGGCCGACGTGCGCCGCCGCCAGCAGCTCGGCATCGACAACATCCTGCTGACGCAGCGCGTCGGCACCGACTATGCCGACGTGGTGGCGAGCGATCCGTTCCGCCGCGCCTTCGTCCGGCTGCGCACCGAGCACGGGCTGTACCGGGAAGCGGCGAACGGCGTCACCTTCCTGACGCCGACGCTGTTCCGCACCGGCATCGCGCTGCCGGCCGAGGTGCCGACCGGAACCTATGAGGTCGACATCAAGCTGTTCACCGGCGGCGTGCTGGTCGGCCACACCCAGACCGCCTTCGAGATCGTCAAGATCGGCTTCGAGCAGTTCATCGCCACCGCCGCCAATCAGCACAGCCTGATCTATGGCCTCGCCACCGCAATCATGGCCCTCCTCACCGGATGGATCGCCTCCATCGTCTTCCGAAGAGATTGAGGTTCACATCGCATAGCTTGCCGCCATGCCGGCGATGCTGATCGCCATCACGCCGGTCGCCAGCCAACCGAGCCAGTGCAGCGGCCCGTCGACGACGAAGCGGTCCATCACGTCCGGACGCCGCACCATCAGCATCAGCAGCACCATCACCGGCACCGCCAGAATGCCGTTGACGACGGCGCTCCAATACAGCGCCGAAATCGGATTGATCGGCGAGAAGTTGAGGACAACGCCGATCAGCGTCGACAAAGCCAGCACCGCATAAAACGCGCGCGCCTCCTTGGGCTTGCGCGCCAGTCCGATCGGCCAGCGGCGCCCCTCGCCGATCGCATAAGCCGCCGAGCCGGCCAGCACCGGCACCGCCAGCAGTCCGGTGCCAACGATGCCGAGCGCGAAAACGAATTCGGCGAACGCACCGGCGATCGGACGCAACGCTTCCGCGGCCTGCGCCGACGTCTCGATGTCGGTCTTGCCGCTGGCGTGCAGCGTCGCGGCGGCGGTGACGATGATGGCCAGCGCGATAATCGTGGAGAATCCCATGCCGACCACGGTGTCGGCGCGAATGCGGCCGAACTCGTTCACCGCTTCGCTCGGCGTGTCGATCAGCGGCTCCTTGTCAGGATCGATCCGCTCATCCTCGGCCTCCTGCGAGGCCTGCCAGAAGAACAGGTATGGCGAGATGGTGGTGCCAAGGATGGCGACAACCGTCGTCCAGTAGGCGGCGCTCCATTCCAGCCGCGGCAAGGCGGCGCCCTTGAAAGCCTGTGCCCAATCGACATTGGTCACCGCCAGTGCCGCGACGTAGGCGAACAGGCTCAGCGTCAACCACTTCAGCACGGCGACATAGCGCTTATAGTCGAAGAAGATCTGCGCCAGCACCGAGATCAGGCCGTACATGATGACGTAGGCGAAAACCGGTCCGCCCACCAGGAGCTTCGAGGCATCGGCCATGGCTGCCAGATCGGCGCCGATATTGATCGTATTGGCAACGAACAGCAGCGCGACGATCAGATAGAGCAGCCATGCCGGATAGTGGCGGCAGATATTGCCGCCGATGCCGTGGCCGGTGACGCGTCCGACGCGTGCGGAAATTTCCTGGATCGCCGCCATCAGCGGAAAGGTGAGCACCATCGTCCAGCCGATACTGTAGCCGAGTTGCGCGCCGGCCTGACTGTAGGTGCCGATCCCGGACGGATCGTCGTCCGCTGCGCCGGTAATCAGTCCCGGTCCTAGCGTTCCCAGCCAACGGCGCGGGTCGACGATCCTAGGTGTCTTGCTGCCGCTCGTTTCAACGGTTTGCGTCACGCCCGCCAATCTCACGGCAGATCCCGCTGCCTCGGCGAACAGCCAACGCGTTGGCGGCCAACCGGGTTCCTTGAACCCGAGACGCCGCCACTGGCGCTGGAGAAATCGTCAGTCCACGCCGGCGGCAGACCGTGCCGGCCGCGTCACCAGATAGACACCGAGCGCCACCGGCACGATGCCGAGCAGGTCGCGCATCTCTAAATGTTCGCCGAGCACGAGGTACGCGAACAACATCCCGAGCGGCGGCATCACGAAGTGATAGGCGCTCGCCGCCGTCGCGCCGCAGGTCCGCAGCATGTGAAACCACAATTGATAGGCGAGGATCGAACCGCCGAGCACCAGGAAGGCAAAGGCGCCGAGCAGCTGCACGTTCGGCACGATGTCGGCGGGCGACGCGAAGGCCGCAGCAAAGGGAATCGTGGCGAGGCCCGCCGCCAGATTCTGCACGCCGTTGCCGACCCACAGGCTGCCTGACGGAGACAGCACCTTGAATAGAATGGTGCCCGCGACCAGCGAGGCGAGCGAGGCCAGCGTGAACATGATGCCATGCAGGCTGTCGGTGCCGACGGCAATGCGGTGCCAGACGATCATGCCGACGCCGACGATGCCGAGCAACAGGCCCCCGACCTTGCGCCAGGTCAGCGATTCACCCAGCAACAGCGCCGCCAGCATCGCGGTGAAGATCGGGTTGGCGCTGACGATCAGGCCGCCGAGCCCGGCCGAGACCGTTTGCAGGCCGGTGTAGCCAAGGCCGAGGTACAGCGCGTTATTGGCGATGCCGAGCACGGCGAACACGGCGACGTCGCGCCACGACAGGCTCCAGCTCTCGCGCCGCAGGGCCGCGAAGCCGAGGATCAGCACGCCGGCAAGCGTGAAGCGGGCCGCCAGCAGAATCAGCGGCGGGCAATAAGTGACGCCGGTCTTGCCGGCGACGAAGGCGAAGCTCCACAGCACGCAGAACAGCGCGATGGCGAGCGGCAGGAGGTTGAACGAGGGGCGCGACAGGCTGACCGAGGGGGCGAGGGACATAACCGGATTCCTTGGTTGATCTCCTTGCTCCTCGATCTAGGCCCGCCCCTTCTCATTTGGAAATTAAATGATAAAATCCATTCCAGTGGAAAATCGAATGGACCGCCCATGTTCGATCTCGATCTGCTCCGCAGCTTCGTGTCCGTGGTGGATTCCGGCGGCTTCACCCGCGCTGGCGAGCGCGTCCACAAGACCCAATCCACCGTCAGCCAGCAGATCAAGCGTCTGGAGGACGATGTCGGCCGCCCGTTGCTGATCCGCTCCGGCCGCAACGTAACGCCGACCGAGGACGGCGAACGGTTGCTCTCCTACGCGCGGCGGATGCTGGCGCTGGCGGAGGAAGCCCGCGACGTGATGGCGCGACCGGCGGCGGAAGGCGCGGTGCGGCTCGGCATTCCGGAGGACTTCGCCGCCTATCGCCTGACCGAACTGCTGGCCAATTTCACGCGCGCGCGGCCGGGCTTGCGGCTCGACGTCCAAGCCGATCAAAGCACCAACCTGCGCCGCGCGCTGGAGCGCGGTGAACTCGATCTGGCCCTGCTGAAACGCGCCGCTGGCGAGAAAGACGCGATTGCGGTGTGGCCGGAGCGCGTGCATTGGGTCACCAGCAAGGTGCACCCGGTCGATCTGACGCGGCATTCGATCCCGCTGATCGGATTTCCCGCCGGCTGCCTCTATCGCGCCGGCGCCATCCACGCCATCGAGGCGGCGGGCCGCGCCTGGCATATGGCCTATTCGAGTTCGAGCCTCGCCGGGATTCAGGCGGCGGTGGCCGCAGGGCTCGGGCTCAGCATTCTGTCCGAAATGGCCATTCAGCCGGGCCATCGCATTCTGACGGCGGCGGATGGCTTTGCGCCGATCGACAAGACGGAGATGGCGCTGGTGGCAGCCCCCGACGCCAGCCCCGCAACGCTGCGGTTGGCCGACGTACTGGCCGAATTCTGCAACACCGTGCAGGCGAAGGCTGCTTGATTTCGTCATCCGCGGACTTGATCCGCGCATCCATCTTTCTCGAAAGGATGGATTGCCGGGTCAAGCCCGGCAATGACGCATCGTGTGAATCGGGCGTTGAAACGCTTCAGGAGCACCGCGCCGCGGCGATGGCGTGCATGCGGCTGTCGCCGAGCACATGCGCGGTGAATTCCAGCGACTTGAAGATCGCCGCGAAGGCGAGGTCGCGAATGCTGAGGCCGCCGGTATAGGCGCCGAACGCCGGCATGATCGCGCGCTCGCCGTCGCTGGCGAAGCAGCGCCGTTCAACCGAACGGCCGCGGCGGCTGATCCGCGCTTTCGGATGCAGGTGACCGGCGATCTCGCCGATAGCACCAGTCGGTTCGTGACGGAACACGAGCGAGCCGATCGCGACGTCACTGGCGATGCTGCCGCCGAGATCGCGCGGCAGATCGGGATCGTGATTGCCGACGACCCAGATCCAGTCGCGCCCCGCTTGCAGGGTTGTCAGCGTCGCACGATGGGCCGTCGAGAGGCGATCATGCGCCTCGCGATCGTGAAAACTGTCACCGAGCGCAATCACCGTGCGCGGCCGATAGCGCGCGATCACGGCATCGAGCCGCGCCAGCGTTTCGGTCGTGTCGTGCGGCGGCAACAGCACACCGCGCATGGCGAAGTTGGACCCCTTTTCAAAATGCAGATCGGACACCACGAGCAGGCGCTCGTCAGCCCAGTACAACGCGCCCGAGAGATCGGCGGTGAAGCTCACACCAGCGACGATGACGGTTGAAAAGTGTCCCGTCATGGCCGGGCATAGCCGTTCGAAGAACGGCGTCGCACCGCTCGCCTATGTCCCGGCCATCCACGTTTTACTTCCGATGGGGACAAGGAAGACGTGGATGCCCGGCACAAGGCCGGGCATGACGACAAAGTTCTTTGATTATGCGGCTTCACGTTCCCGTCGCCTCGCGCACCAGTTCCTCGGCGGCTTCCGCCAGCAATTCGTCCGAGGCTTCGCCGTAAACCGCTTCGCGCCCGATTTCCAGCATCACCGGCACCGCGAGCGGTGAAATGCGGTCGAGTTCCTTGTGGGTGATTCGGCCCGCGATGCGCGCGAGCATATCACTGAGACGCCGAAGATCGAGCAGCCCGGTCGCGGCGTCGGCGCGTGCCGCGCGCAGCAAGATATGATCCGGCTGATGCTTGCGCAGTACATCATAAACGAGATCGGTGGAGAACAGCACCTGCCGACGGCTTTTCTCCTCGCCGGTAAAGCGACGCGGAATCAGCCCCGAGATGATCGCGCAGTTGCGGAACGTGCGCTTCATCAGCGCCGATTCCGCTAGCCACGCCTCGAGATCGTCACCGAGCATGTCGGGATCGAACAGCGTGGCGAGATTCAAGCGGCCCTGCCGGATCATCGCGGACATATCGCCGAGCGCCCACACCGCGAGCGCATACTCGTTGGCAACGAAGCCGAGCGGCCGCACCCGCGCGCGCTCCAGCCGTCGGGTCAGCAGCATGCCGAGCGTCTGGTGCGCCAATCGCCCCTCGAAAGGATAGCAAACAAGGTAATGCTTGTCGGCGCGCGGAAACGTCTCCACCACCATCTCGCGCGAGCCCGGCACGCGCGAGCGATCGGCTTGCAGCGACAGCCACTCGCGCACCTGATCCGGCAAGCCGTTCCACGCACGCTGATCGGCCAAGAGTCCGCGCACACGTTCGGCGAGATAGGTCGAGAGCGGAAACTTGCCGCCCATGTAGGACGGCACCTTGGCATCGACATCGTTGGCGCGCGAGACATAGACCTCGTCTTCCACCAGCGCCTCATAACGCACGATCTCGCCGCCGAATACGAAAGTGTCGCCGACCACCAGGCCCTCGATGAAGTATTCCTCGATCTGGCCGAGCATACGGCCGCCGCGCGCGACAGCGCCGGTCGAACCGCTGCCACCGCGCCGCGAGCGCACCAGCCGCACTTTCAGCATCGACTCCTCGACGATAGTGCCGACGTTTAACCGATACGTTTGCCGTACCTTCGGATTGGCGACCCGCCAGCGGCCTTGCTTATCCTGCTTGATGCGCGCGAAACGCTCGTAGCTTTTCAGCGCGTAGCCGCCGGTGGCAACGAAATCGACCACGTCATCGAAATCCGCGCGCGACAAGTCCGCATACGGCGCCGCCGTGCGCACTTCCGCGTAAAGATCGTCAGCGAGAAACGGTTCGCCGCAGGCGCAGCCGAGCACGTGCTGCGCCAGCACATCGAGCGCGCCGAAGCGCAGCGGCGGTGTGTCCTGCGCGTTCTCGTTCACCGCGTCGATGGCGACACTGCATTCCAACACTTCGAAGCGATTGGCCGGCACCAGCACCGCGCGCGAGGCTTCATCGAGGCGATGATTGGCGCGGCCGATCCGCTGCATCAGGCGGGAGGCGCCCTTCGGGGCGCCGACATTGACGACGAGATCGACATCGCCCCAGTCGACGCCGAGATCGAGCGAGGAGGTGCAGACCACGCCGCGCAATTTGCCGGCGGTCATCGCATCTTCCACCTTGCGGCGCTGGCCGACGTCGAGCGAGCCGTGATGCAAAGCGATGGCGAGATTGTCGTCGTTCATGCGCCAGAGATCCTGAAACAGCATCTCGGCCTGGCTCCGGGTGTTGACGAACACCAGCGTGGTCTTGTTGCGCTTGATCAACTCGTAGATTTCGCCGAGCGCGTGACGCGCCGAGTGCCCCGCCCACGGCAGCCGCTCGCGGGTGTCGAGCATTTCGACCACGGGCGCGGCCGCGCCGCCCGCGACGACGATGTCGGCTATAGCGTCGTTCTTCCCGTTCGGCACAGCACCTTCTCCCCTCCCCCCACGCTCTTGCGTGGCGGGGGGGGGGGTGGGGGGGGGGGGAAAGCTGCGGAGAAAACATGAGCGCTGTCTTCGCTGAAGGCCCCCCCCCCCCTGCCCCCCCCCCGCCACTTCACGGGAGGAGGGGAAATCACCTGCGGCACGAGAAATCTTGCCAGTGATTCAGGGTCGGCCACCGTCGCGGACAATCCGATCGCCCGCAGGCGCGGCGCGATCTTCCACAGCCGCGCCAGACCCAGCGACAACAGATCGCCGCGCTTGGAGGTAACCAGCGCGTGCAGTTCATCGAGCACAATCCGCCGCAGCGACGAAAACAAATACGGCGCGTCATCGGACGCCAGCAGCAGCGCCAGTTGCTCGGGCGTCGTCAGCAGGATGTCGGGCGGATAGCGGCGCTGCCGCTGCCGCCGCGACGCGGGGGTATCGCCGGTGCGGGTCTCGATCCGGATCGGCAGGCCCATTTCGGCCACCGGCCGTTCCAGATTGCGCGCGATGTCGACCGCCAATGCCTTCAGCGGCGAGACGTAGAGAGTATGGAGGCCGTGGATCTTCTCCCCTCCCCCCACGCTCTTGCGTAGTGGGGACGGGTCCGGGGTGGGAGGCACTTTCATCTCAAAAAACGAAGCCTGTGCCGGCAACGCGGATCCCCCAACCCCCGACGCCTCACCGCCACTTCGCGGAGGGAAGGGAGCACGCCTCGTCCGGGAAAATTCCCCGCTCAGTTCCACCAGCGTCGGCAAAAAACCGGCCAGCGTCTTGCCGGCGCCGGTCGGGGCGATCAGCAGCGCGGAGCGGTTCGCCCGGGCCTTGGCCAGCAGCGCAAGCTGATGCTCGCGCGGCGACCAGCCGCGCCGGGCGAACCAGCGGGCGAATGTTTCCGGCAGCAGCGGCTGCGAATCAGGATCGGCGGGCGGCACAGCCCAGAGGTAAGCCCTCCGTTTGCCGCGGTCGAGGGCCGGGCCGGCCTCGCGGCTGCCGCGGTCGGCGCAATTTGAGGCAAGGTTTGGTCAACCCTCGGCCGCAATCCACCACGGTGTGACCGACATGCCACAGACAGTCTTCTGTTCCCGGGTTAGAGTTTGGCAGTCACAGGAATGGAATCGACGATGAAAAAGATTATTGCCGGCGTTGCTCTCATTGGAACCGCCGTCAGCGCGCAGGCCGCCGACCTCGCCGTCAAAGCTCCCTATACCAAGGCACCGCCGATCGCGGCCCTTTATGACTGGACCGGGTTCTATCTTGGCGTCAACGCCGGCGTCGGCCTCGGCCGCAACCGCACCCAGCAGTTCAACGGCGGCGTCGAGAACTCGACCTACCTCTCACCGCTGGGCGCCATCGGCGGCATTCAGGCTGGCTACAACTGGCAGACCAATTCCTTCCTGGGTCCGATCGTGTTCGGCATCGAAGCCGACATCCAGGGCTCCGACATGCGGGACGGTTACGTCAACCTCGTCGGCGACACTTTCAACCAGCGGCTCGACTGGTTCGGCACTGTGCGCGGCCGCATCGGCCTCGTCACCGGCCCGACCCTGAGCTACGTCACCGGCGGTTACGCCTACGGCAACGTCAACACCTCGGTGGTGACCGGCGGCGTGCCGTTTGCGATGAGCGGCGGCCGCAGCGGCTGGACCTGGGGCAGCGGCGTCGAAGCGGCGCTGGGCGGCAACTGGACCGGCAAGATCGAATATCTCTACCTCGACCTCGGCGACCCGACCGGCGTTTACGGCGCCGGCACCCAGGCGATCCGCTCCGAACTGCGGGAGCACATCTTCCGCGTCGGCCTGAACTACCGCATCGGCGGCAACAGCACCTATATGCAGACCGCTGCGGCGAACTGGAATGGCTTCTATCTCGGCGGCAACTTCGGTTCGGGCACCGCCCGCAACCGCAGCACCATGCTGGACGTGCCCACCGCCACCACCAGCACCTTCAACCTGGCGCCCGATGGCATCAACGGCGGTATCCAGGCCGGTTACAACTGGCAGACCGGCAACACGGTGTTCGGCCTCGAAGCCGACATCCAGGGCGCCTCGCTCGAGGACAACAAGAGCTGCTTCGACTGCGGCGCAGGCCTGAGAGTCAACTCCAAGCTGCCGTGGTTCGGCACCGTTCGTGGTCGCCTCGGCTATTCGGTCGGTCCCTCGCTGTTCTACGCCACCGGCGGTTTCGCCTATGGCGGCGTCAAGACGGCCTTCAACGACCTGAGCTTCTCCGAGACCCGCACCGGCTGGACCGTCGGCGCCGGCATCGAGACGCCGTTCACCCTGCTCGGCCTGTTCGGCCCGAACTGGACCTCGAAGACCGAATATCTCTATGTCGATCTCGGCCGCTCCACCACCGCCCTCGACCTCGGCGGCGCGCCGGCGGTGTTCTCGACCCGGGTGCAGGAGCACATCTTCCGCACCGGCCTGAACTATCACTTCAATGCTCCGGTGGTCGCAAAATACTGATCGACATCGCCTGACCAAGATCGAAAAGCCCCGGCAGCGATGCCGGGGCTTTTGTTTTAATAACCGAGCCTCGAGCACGACTGGTTAGCGTTGTTCGCAGAACGCCAGCGCTTCGCTTGGCGATCTCGCAACCCATCCGCGCTGCGAGTCTTGTCAACGCCGGCAAAGGACAAAGACCTGGATGGCCGGATGAGCTCGGGCATGGCGCAAGGAGCCTCGGCTCTTCATTTTCCGTGCCGTTCCTGAAAACGCCGGAGCCCGGATTGCATGTTGCAGTCAAGGCTCCGTTCTCACGTCGTATCGGAGCCGACGCGCGCTACTCGGTGTAGGGCTTCTCCGACAGATCCCAATCCTTGCCGTTGAAGATCGAGATGTAGAGGGTCTTGATCGGCGTGTAGTCGTTCGGAGTGAACGAATAGGTGATGCCGTTCAGCATGTAAGGCGAATGATACCCGTTGAGATTGGCGGCCTGCTTCAGCACGTTCTCGCGGGTCAGATCGTCGCCGCAGCGGCGCAGGATCTCCGCCATCGTCACCGCCTGTCCGTAGCCGGCAAAGGCGATGGTGTTGTCGCGGTCAACGTTCGGCAGATATTTCTGCCGGAACTCCTCGAACGCCTTCACCTCTGGATCGTTCTCGAACTGCGGCACGCCGACTTCCTTGGCGTAGCGGATGGCGACGATGCCCTTGGCATTCTCAAGGCCGGCCGCGTGCAGGATCGAACGCCCGGTCGAGCCGGCCGAGAGCAGATGCAGTGGCTTCCAGCCGAGTTCGGCGATCTTGCGGATCGACTGCGACGTCGCCTTGCCGGTGGTGATGTTGTAGAAAACATCGGCGCCGGATTTCGACAGGTTGATGATCTGCGAGTCGATGGTCGGATCGGTGAGATCGTAGGTGGTCTCCGCCACCACCTTGGCCTTGCCGCCGGCCTTCTCCAGCTCTTCCTTGAACGGGCCGAGGAAGTCGCGGCCGAAGTCGTCGTTCTGGTAGAGGATGCCGACCTTGGCATCGGGCTTCACGCTCAGCACGTATTTGGCAAGGATACGCGCTTCGGTCGGATACAGCGGCAGGCCCGCCATCGTCCACTTGAACTGCTTCGGATTATTCCACTTGGACGCGCCGGTGTTGAGCAGGAGCTGCGGCACGCCCTTGCTGTTGAGATACTTGTGCACGGCGGTCTGCGGCGCGGTGCCGAGCGAGCCGAACAGCGCCAGCACCTCTTCCTGCTCGACCAGACGCCGGGTCTGCTCGACCGCCTTCGGCGCCGAATAGGCGTCGTCCGCGGTGATGAACTTGATCTTGCGGCCGTTGATGCCGCCCTGCTCGTTCAGCATCTGGAAATAGGCTTCGCCGACGCGGCCGAGCACGCCGTAGAGCGAGCCGGGTCCGGAATGCGGCACGGTCTGTCCCAGCTTGATTTCGGTATCGCTGGCGCCGGGGCTGTATTTCTTTTCGGCGGCGAGGGCATGGGTGGCGACGAGCAGGGCCGCGCCCGCGACCAGCGGATAAAGGCGTTGAGACATCCTTCCGATTCCTCCTTGGCTTGTTAATTAATCGATTAAGTATGGCAGCCTAGCACAGTCGGGCAGCACCACAACCGGCTCGTGTGCGCGGTTTAAGCGGCCGCGATGCGGCCTATATACGCACCATGCATCCGCACGAGCTTCTCGTCCCCACTGCCGCTGGCCTGTGCTGCAAGCCCGGCGGCTTTCATATCGATCCGGTGCGGCCGGTGGAACGCGCGCTGATCACGCATGGCCACTCCGACCACGCCCGCGCCGGTCACGGCACGGTGCTGGCGACGCAGGAAACGCTGGACATGATGCGGCTACGCTATGGTGACCATTTCGCCGGCGGCACGCGAGCGGTCCGCTACGGCGAAAAGCTGCAGCTGGACGAGGTCGGCGTCAGCTTCCACCCAGCCGGCCATGTGCTCGGCTCGGCGCAGATCGCGGTGACCTGCAACGGCCTGCGGATCGTCGCCTCCGGCGATTACAAGGACGTGCCCGACCCGACCTGCGCGCCGTTCGAGGTGGTGCCGTGTGACGTCTTCATTACCGAGGCCCCCTTCGGCCTGCCGGTGTTCCGGCATCCCGATGCCGCGCACGAAGTGCGCAAGCTGCTCGATTCGGTTCGGCTGTTTCCGGAGCGTGCGCATCTGATCGGCGCCTATTCGCTCGGCAAGGCGCAGCGCGTTATCGCGCTGCTGCGCGCGGCTGGATATGACGCGCCGATCTATCTGCACGGCGCGATGGAGACGATCACCCGCTATTACGAGAGTCGCGGGATCGCGCTGGGCGATCTGCGTCTGGTGAGGGGCATGAAGAAGGCCGATCTCGCCGGCACCATCACGCTCGCGCCACCCTCGGCGACATCCGATATCTGGACCCGCCGCTTCCCCGATCCGGTGACGGCCTTTGCGTCGGGGTGGATGCGGATTCGCGCGCGGGCGCGCCAGCGCGGCGTCGAGCTGCCGCTGGTGATCTCCGATCACGCCGATTGGGACGGGCTCACCGCGACGATCAAGGCGACCGGTGCCGGCGAAATCTGGGTCACGCATGGCGAGGAAGAGGCGCTGGTGCATTGGTGCAAGACACAGGGGCTTGCGGCGCGGCCCCTGGCGCTGGTCGGCTACGGTGAGGAGGACGACGAGGGCGGTGTCGCCGGCGGCGAGGATGCGGCATGAATCGCTTCGCCGAACTGCTCGACCGCCTGAGCTTCGAGCCCGGCCGCAACAACAAGCTGCGGCTGATCACCCAATACTTTCGCGAGGTGCCCGATCCCGATCGCGGCTACGCGCTCGCCGCGCTCACCGGCGCGCTGTCGTTCAAGCACGCCAAGCCCGGCCTGATCCGCGAACTGATCGCCGCGCGCGCCGATCCCGAACTGTTCGCGTTGTCTTATGATTACGTCGGTGATCTCTCGGAGACGGTCGCGCTGATGTGGCCAAAGACGTTGGCTTCATCCTCGATCAAAGAGCCCCCCACCCCCGACCCCTCCCCGCCACTCGCTGCGCTCGCGGAGGGAGGGGAGGACATTGCGGCAACGCCAACCGCTCCCCCCCCCCCACGAAGTGGCGGGGAGGGGTCGGGGGTGGGGGGCGCTTCCTCGCTCGACAACGCGCAAGCTTACCCCCCTCCCCACCCCTCCCCCACAAGGGGGGCGGGAGTAGGAAGAGGCCGCAACAACCCGCCGCCGCCGTCACTCACCGACGTCGTCACCACACTGGCGACGCTGGGCAAAGCCGAGCTGCCCGCGCAGCTCACGCGCTGGCTGGACGAACTTGACGAGACCGGACGCTGGGCGCTGCTCAAGCTGGTGACCGGCGCGATGCGCATCGGCGTCTCGGCGCGGCTGGCGAAGACCGCCGTCGCCGCGCTCGGCGACAGGGACCCGCACGAAATCGAGCTGCTCTGGCCCGGTCTGGTGCCGCCCTATCTCGATCTGTTCGCCTGGCTCGAAGGCCGCAGCGACAAGCCGATCAACCGCGACCCTGCGCCGTTCCGCCCGGTGATGCTGGCGTATGCGATCGAGGAGAGCGACTTCACGACGCTGGACGCGCGCGACTTCATTGCCGAATGGAAGTGGGATGGCATCCGCGTCCAGGCGGTGAGCGGCCGCGATAGCGATGGACACATCGTCGCCCGCCTCTATTCGCGCACCGGCGAGGACATCTCGAAAAGCTTTCCGGATCTGCTGCCGTCGCTGCGCCTGCCCGGCGCGATCGACGGCGAACTCCTGGTGCTGCGCGAGGGCCGCGTGCAGTCGTTCAACATCCTGCAGCAGCGGCTCAACCGTAAAAGCGTGACGCCGAAGCTGATGAAGGAATTTCCGATTCATCTGCGCGCCTATGATCTGCTCGACGACGGCGACAACGATCTGCGCCTGCTGCCGTTCGAGGAGCGGCGCGCGCGGCTCGAGACCTTCATTGCAACACTTGACGATCCGCGCATCGACCTCTCGCCGATGATCCCGTTCGGGGACTGGGCAACCATGACTGCGGCGCGCGCCGCCCCCGCGGCATTCGGCGCCGGTGCCGATGCCGAGGCCGTCGAAGGCGTGATGCTGAAGCGGCGCGACGCGCCCTACCTGCCCGGCCGCCCGAAAGGGCAATGGTGGAAGTGGAAGCGCGATCCGCATCTTATCGATGCCGTGCTGATGTATGCGCAGCGCGGCCATGGCAAGCGCTCGTCCTACTATTCGGACTACACCTTCGGCGTCTGGACCGAACAGAACGACGGCGATCAACTGGTGCCGGTCGGCAAGGCTTATTTCGGCTTCACCGACGAGGAGCTGCTGCAGATCGATCGCTTCGTCCGCCGCAACACGACGGAAAAATTCGGCCCGGTCCGCCATGTCGTGCACGAGCCGGACCGGGGACTGGTGCTGGAGGTCGCCTTCGAGGGCCTGCAGCGCTCGCCACGGCACAAATCCGGCATCGCAATGCGCTTCCCCCGCATCAACCGCCTGCGCTGGGACAAGCCGCCGGGCGAGGCCGACCGGCTGGAAACACTGGAACGGATGCTGAAGACGGAACAAACCCATTGATGTGATCGTCGGCCCGCTCCTGCATTCGTCATGCCCGGGTTTGTCCCGGGCATCTGCGTCCAAGCGGCACGACGGTGAGACAAGAAAGGGCGTGGATTGCATATTTGGGGAGCCATTGTGAGAAGATGGCGGCGCCGGTCTCCGAACGGCTATGCCTGGCGGCCATGACAGAATGAAAGATACCGAGAAAACAGCAGGCCAAACATTCCGTTGACGGCACCGCATTGGTTCCCCATCGGCAACGCGTTATAGTTGGGGGAATCGATCCCGGAGACCCAAGATGCCCGACGACACCCGAGACCTGCCGACGCGCAACGACGCCCTGTCGCGCTTTCTCGGCGGCTCCCCGCTGGGCGTGGCGTTTCGCCTGGTGATGCTGTCGATCCTGGTCGGCGTGGTGCTGGCGGCGATCGGCTTCGATCCGTGGAATATCGTCCACTCGATCCGCCTTTTGTTCATCCGCATCTGGGATCTCGGCTTCGACGCCATCAACGGCCTGTGGCGCTATTTCCTGCTCGGCGCCGTGATCGTGATACCGATCTGGCTGATCGCGCGCCTCGTCAACGCTCCGCGTGGCCGCTGAATCGGCCACATCCATGACCTTCGCAGATCAGGCCGCCGCGCTGCGGGTCGACAGCCGCCGCGTGTTCGTCATTGCCGGCCCGGCGATGCTCGCCAATCTCACCACGCCGCTGCTCGGCGTCGTTTCCACCGGCGCGATCGGGCAACTCGGCGATACCGCGCTGCTCGGCGGCGTCGCATTGGCGGCGGTGGCGTTCGACTGCGTGTTCTGGCTGTTCGGCTTCCTGCGGATGGCGACAGTGGCGTTCACCGCACAGGCGCTCGGCGCCGGCGACCGCCTCGAGATTCGCGCAGTGCTGATCCGCGCGCTGCTACTGGCCGCCTTGATCGGCGCGCTGCTGATCGCGCTGCGCGTACCGCTGGCCTCGCTGATCTTCACCATCATGGGCGGCAGCGATGCGGTGACCGCGGCCGCGACCAGTTACTTCCACATCCGGCTGTGGTCCGCCGCTTTCATGCTCGGCAACTATGTCGTTCTCGGCTGGCTGGTGGGACAGGCCCGCACCGGCATCGCGCTGGGTATCCAGGTCGGCATCAACCTGCTCAACATGGCGCTCACCGTTCTGCTGGTGCTGATCCTGCGCTTCGGCATCGAAGGCGCGGCTTACGCCACGGTGATCGCCGAGACCACCGGTTTCGCCAGCGGCCTCGCCATCGCCCGCATGCTGCTCGGCCCGAACTATCGCGCGCCCCGCGCGCTGTTGTTCGATCGCGCCCGCTGGCTGCGGATGCTGGCTGTCAACCGCGACATCATGATCCGCACCGCGGCATTGATCGGCGCGTTCCTGTTCTTCACCGCGCAGGGCGCCCGCGCCGGCGACCGCGTGCTCGCCGCCAACGCGGTGCTATACAATTTCCTGATGATCGGCTCGTTCTTTCTCGACGGTCTCGCCAACGCCGCCGAGCAACTCTGCGGACAGACGTTCGGTGCGCGCAGCCGCGCGCAGTTCGCGCAGGCGGTGCGGCTGGTGCTGGCCTGGAGCGTCGGCTTCGGCGTCGCGGTGTCCGTGATCTTCATCGTCGCCGGCGATCATCTGGTCGATCTCATCACCACCAGTCCCGATGTGCGGCTGTCGGCGCGCGACTATCTGGCGCTGGCGGCGCTGGCACCGGCCTGCGGCGTGCTCGCCTATTGCTTCGATGGCGTCTTCATCGGCGCATCATGGGCGCGCGACATGCGCAACCTGATGGTGGCGGCCTTCGCGATCTATATCGGAGTCTGGTATCTGCTGACGCCATGGGGCAATGCCGGTTTGTGGATGGCGTTTCTCGCTTTCCTGCTGGCGCGCGGCGTGCTGCAGGCGATGCGTTACCCGGCGCTGATGCGCGCGACGTTTTAGTTTGCAGTTCCGGTCGATTCGCCCCGACAATTGCGGGCAACGATGACGGAGATAAGCGATGCGCCTGCAATTCATCGGCTGCGGCGACGCCCTCGGCTCCGGCGGCCGCTTTAACACCTGCTTCCACGTCAGCGGCGAGAAGGCCAATTTCCTGATCGATTGCGGCGCCTCGTCGCTGATCGCGCTGAAGACGTTCGGCGTGCCGCGTGAGCCGATCGATCTGATCCTGATCACGCATTTTCACGGCGATCATTTCGCCGGCCTGCCCTTCCTGCTGCTCGACGCGCAGTTCAGCCAGCGTGCGCGTCCGCTGGTGATCGCCGGGCCGCAAGGCATTGCCGCACGCTTGCAGCAGACGATGGAAGCGCTGTTCGAGCAGTCCTCGCGCACGCCCCAGAAGTTCGACCTCTCCGTCGTCGCGCTCGAACCCGGACAGACGTATCGCTTCGGCGCAGTCGGCGTCACGCCTTTCGCGGTGGAGCATGGCCGCTCGGGCGGGCCGTTCCTCGGCTACCGAATTGCAGCGGACGATCGCGTCATCGCCTACAGCGCCGACACCGAATGGACCGAAACGCTGGTGCCGCTCGGACAGAACGCCGATCTCTTCATCTGCGAAGCTTACTATTACGAGCGCGCCGTCAAGAATCATCTCAGTCTGAGCACGCTCGAAGCGCAGCTCGACCGCATCCGTCCGAAACGGCTGGTGCTGACGCATATGAGCGACGACATGTTGAGCCGCCGCGGCCGGATCAATCACACGATGGCCGAAGACGGCATGATCGTGGAGCTGTGATCAGACCGGCCAGTCTTCCGCGGTGATGGCGGCGGCATCCGCGCCGACGATCTCCGACAACGAATCGCGCCCCGTCCGCAGCATCGTCGCCACCAGATCGCTCTTGATGTCGTCGATCAGGCCAAGCCCCTTGTAGATCAGCGCCGAGTAGATCTGGATCAGGCTGGCCCCGGCCCGGATTTTCGTCAACGCCGCGCCGCCGCCGTCGATGCCGCCGACGCCGATCAGCGGAAACGCGCCTTCGGCCCGCACATAGGTCTCCGCCACCATGCGGGTCGAGAGCCGGAACAGCGGCCGTCCCGACAGGCCGCCCTGCTCCTTGGCACGCGAGGTCTCGCGCAGGGTCTGCGGCCGCGCCAGGGTAGTATTGCCGATGATCATGCCGTCGACCCGCCGCGAGCGCGCGATGTGCACGACATCGTCCAGTTCGCCGAGCGTCAGATCCGGCGCGATCTTCAGGAGCACCGGCGTCTCGCCCGCATTCTGCTGCACGCGTTCGCGCGCATCGATCACCCGCGCCAGCAGATCGTCGAGCGCCTCGCCCTGCTGCAGATTGCGCAGCCCCGGCGTGTTCGGCGACGAGATATTGACGGTGAAATAGCTCGCCACCGGCGCAAAGGTTTCGATCAGCCGCACATAGTCGTCGGTACGATCCTGCGAATCCTTGTTGGCACCGAGATTGACGCCGACGATGCCGGGCTGCTGGGCGCGGCCGGCGAGCCGCCGCAGCACCACTTCGGCGCCGTCATTGTTGAAGCCCATGCGATTGATCACCGCCTCGTCGCGTTCGAGCCGGAACAATCGCGGGCGCGGATTGCCGACTTGCGGCCGCGGCGTCACTGAGCCGATCTCGACGAATCCGAAGCCCAGCCGAAGCAGCGCGTCCGGCGCTTCGCCGCTCTTGTCGAATCCGGCCGCGAGCCCGACCGGATTGCGGAAGTTGAGGCCGAACGCCCGCACTGCCAGCTTGGGATCGTCGGGGCGCGGCCGCACCGGCGGCATGAAGCGCAGGCCGGAGATCGCCATGCGATGCGCGTCTTCCGGATCAAACAGCCGCAGCAAGGGCAGCGAGAACGTATCGAAGGCACGGATCACGATGGCAGCTCCGGAATGTCATGACTGCCATCGGCGCGCAGCGG
>Ga0182793_1000145_pt1 | contig 63133 bp, 53 predicted proteins | sample Passage237A_FD_130498 | JGI IMG/M metagenome (GOLD analysis project Ga0182793, IMG submission 130498) | Cellulose adapted compost microbial communities from Newby Island Compost Facility, Milpitas, CA, USA - Passage2 37A (version 2) (version 2) ... | reverse complement strand
GTGAGCTGCAGCGCTATCTCTATCTGGCGAGCGGCGAGTTTCTGCCGATTGCCGAAGTCTCCTCCGCCGACGCCGCGACGCGGCATCTCCTGAGCCGTCAGTCGTCGGCGGGCGGCGAACTCGGCGCAGAGTCCTACGAAATTCGCTACGAAGCCTCCGCGCCGGGCGGTCCGCGCGTGACGATCCTGGGCGGCGACAGCATCGGTGTGCTCTACGGCGTCTATCGTTTCGCCGAAAAGCTGGGGGTGCGCTTTTACCTGCACGGCGAGGTCGTGCCCGATCGCCCGGGTGCGCTGCCCCGCGAGAGTTTCGAGGAACGCCGTCGGCCGCTCTTCGACGTGCGCGGACTGCAACCATTTCACGATTTCGCCGAAGGTCCCGACTGGTGGAATGCCGACGACTACCGCGCGCACCTCGGACAAATGGCCAAGATGCGCATGAATTTTCTCGGCCTGCACACCTACCCGGAGAGCCAGGTCGGCCCCGAGCCCACCGTGTGGATCGGCCTCGAAGATCAGATGGACGAGCGCGGCCGCGTGACCGCCGCGTATCCGGCTTCCTATCACACCACCGGCCGCAGCGGTCGCACCTGGTGGGCCTACGCGCCGGTCCGCACGAGCGAATTCTCAGGCGGCGCGGCGGACTTGTTCGAACGCGACGAATTCGGTCCTGACGTGATGAACGGCCACAGTTTCGCCGAGCAAACCGTCACGACCGCCGCCGAGGTATTCAACCGCACCGGCGATCTGCTCGCCGAAGCCTTCGCCGAGGCGCGCCGGCTCAACATCCTCACCTGTATCGGCACCGAGACGCCGCTCACGATCCCCGAAGCCGTGCGCGCCGAACTCGTGCGCCGCGGACAAAATCCCGACGATCCCGCCACCGCGCGCGCTCTCTACCGCGCCATGTTCGAACGCATCCGCCGCGCGTATCCGGTGGACTACTACTGGCTCTGGACGCCCGAGACTTGGACGTGGGAAGGCAACCAGCCCGAGCACTTCGCGAAAACCGCCGACGACATCCAGGCCGCTCTCGACGCGCTCAACGATTTGGGCAACCCGTTCACGCTCGCCACCTGCGGCTGGGTGCTCGGACCGCAGCACGACCGCGCCGCGTTGGACAAACTGCTCCCGCTCTCGTCGCCGATGAGTGCGATCAATTCCTCGGTCGGCCACGTCGCCATCGAACGTCAGTTCACCAACCTCAGCCGTCGTCCGCGCTGGGTGATTCCGTGGCTCGAAAACGACGGCAACCTCACCAGCCCGCAACTCTGGGTCGGACGCATGCGCTACGACGCCGCCGACGCGCTGCGCCTCGGCGCCACGGGCTTGATCGGTATCCATTGGCGCACACGCGTGCTCGCGCCGCAAATCGCCGCACTCGCCGCCGCCGCGTGGGAGCAGGAGTGGACGCCCGCGTCCTTCGACCGCGCGCCGATTCCTCCGCTCACCGCTTCGGGCGCGACCGGTGGGCGCAGCGTCGTCGCAAAATCGTCCGATGCCGCCCGCTCGCCCGCCAAGAGCAATCGTGTGGGCATGGATGCCTACGACATGCTCGTGCCGAGCGGCGACTACACGCTGCGCCTCGGTTTTTCCGAACTCGAAAACACCGCCCCCGGCGCCCGCGTGTTCAGCGTGAAGCTGAACGGTCAGACTTACATCGAACACCTCGACATTGCCGCTGCCGGCGGATCGGTCGTGCGCGAGTTCAAGAACTTCAACATTCCCGAAGCGCGCCTGCTCATCGAGTTCGTCGCCGAACGCGGCGAGCCGTCCATCGCGTTCATCGAACTCCAGGCCACCACCAGCGTCGGCAACGCGAGCTTCTCGCGTCGCATTAATTGCGGCGGTCCCGCCTTCGACGATTTCGAAGCCGACCAGCTGCCCGGCCAGCCGCGTCCGCCGCTCGATCGCGCGATGCCCGTCGAGGACTTCTATCGTGACTTCGCTGCCGTGCACTTCGGCCCCGACGCGGCCAACGACATCGCCGCGATCTTCAGCCGGATCGACGGCCTCCCGCTGCCGATGCCGACAGGCTGGATCGACGGTCCTGGCGACATCACGCGCAACCGCGAACCGTGGTCCAAAGTCTCCGCCAACTACGCGTTCGTCGCCGAACTCGAAGCCCTCCGTCCGCGCGTGCGCGGTTCGGCCAATCTCGACCGCTTCGACTACTGGCTGAACCAGTTCCGCGCGCTCCGGCTCATCGCGCAGATCGGCTGCACCGCCGGCGCGCTCGACGTCGTGATGGAAAAACTCTCCGCCGCCGAGGCGTCGGCCCGCCAGCAGATTGCGCTCACCGAAGCACTGCCACTCCGCGTCGAACTCGCCCAGCTCTGGACCACGCTCCTGCGCACCGAGATCGCCGCGGCGTCCAATCCCGGAGAACTCGGCACGCTCGCCAATCTCGAGCAGCGCAGCCGCGTGCACCAACACGTCCTCGACCGCCACGACGTTGCGCTGGTCCAGGCCCTCGGCTGCGACTTGCCGCTCTCGGCGTATCCAGAAAATACCTACGACGGCCCCACCCGGTTCATCGTGCCCACCGTGCGCACCGCCGCCGCGCCGGGCGAAGCGATCAAGCTGCGCGTGCTCGTGGCGTCGCCGGATGCGCCGGCCGACGCGGTTCTCGCGTGGCGTCCCATCGGCGACACGGAGTATCGCCGCGTGCCGCTCAATCACGTCGCACGCCGCGTTTACGAGGTCGCACTTCCGGCGCTGACCGAGCAGCAACCCGCGATCGAGTATCACCTCGAGGCCACCGTCGGCACCGAGCAGATCCGCTGGCCGGTCTCCGACCACGGACGCGACCAGACGGTCATTCTCGCCGATCAGCGCTGAGTGTCGTCTTTCTTTGTCAGCCGGACGGTCAACGAGCCGTTCGGCTGGCGAACGAAGAGCGAGCGCCCCGTCAGGAACTCCCGTCCGCCCGGCAGCGACTCGTTGACGAGGATGCGGTCGATCGGACCGGTCGTGCGCGCCGCACTCAGCGCGGCGCCCCACTTTCGCTTGTAGTTCAGCAGCCCGCTTTCCGCGAACGGCGGACATCCGCCGAAATCCAGCTCCGTGCAACCGAGTTCGAAGGCACGCTGCACCATGAACCAATAGCACGCCGCTACACAGCGTTTCTGCACCCAGGCGACGTTGCCGTCGCGCCATCCGATCGCGCGGAAATACATGCAGTGGTCCTTTCGGACCGCCAACGACGCTGCCACGCAGGTCTCTCCGGCCATGACCTGCACAAACTCTCCTCCGCTCTCGAGCCACCGGCGCAACTGCGCAGGCGAATACACAATCGTGCGCTCACCGTGCCGCTGCGTCATCGAGGGCACATGGTAGCGCGCATGATAGGTTTCCACCCACGCCGGATCTCGCGTCACCCGCGGTTGGAAACCTTCCGAGCGGACGCGTTGGAGATCGTTTTGCGCCGATGAACCGAGCGTAGCGAGATACACGTCCGGCCGAGGCGGCAGGCTCAGGGTCATGTTCACGAACCGAGGCACCGCCAAGCCGGCGTCGGCCAAGTCCGGCGGCAACGGAATACCGTTGACCACCACAAGTGCGCTCCGCGCATGCGCACGCCGGATGGCGCGATGTGCGCCCGCCGCATGCACCACGGGTCGACGCGTCAGCACCGCGTCGGGCGTGAAAAACATGCCCTGATACATCGCGCGCGCATGCGGCGATCCAAACGCTTCCACCCGCCGTCCCGTCGCCCGATCCTCGATCGACCAATGCCACAATTTTCCGCGCAGCGCCTGAAGCTGCGGGATGAGACTCGACACGACCGTGCGAAAACTGGACATCGGCGGAAAGCAGCGAAGAGTGCCTCCCGTGGCAAGGAACCTGTGGCCGACCTTCGCCAAAGTTCGCACTTGGAGGGGATAATGTTCGCACCCGGTCGGGACAAAGTGCGGACCAGGTCGGGACAAGGCGCGTCCCACGTCGCGCCCAAGTGCGGCATGTGTCGCGCCATGGTCCGGACACGGTCGCGACTTGGTGCGGACTGGGTCGAGGCACAGTGCGGACTGAGTCACGCCACGCTGCCATTCTGAGCGAAGTGAAGTTCAGCCGAAAGCTAGCCAGACGGTGGATTCTTCGCTTCGCTCAGAATGACCGGAGAAGGAAAACCATCTCTCGTGATCGCGACTAGGAGCGCCCTTTGGTCTCGGCGAGGACGAGCGCGTAGAGGAGCCACGCCGCGTGCGGGATCCATTGCTCGCCCCAGCGCCAGCGTTGCGCGGGATCTTCGGAAGCCGGATATGGCGCGAAGGCGATGTCGTTTTCGTCGGTGAAGCCGGAGGTGATGCCGTTGCACACGCCGCCGGGGCTCGGGTGATAGTGCTCTTCGTAAACGGGATTATTCCGTCCGCGACCGTGCATCATGCAAAGATCGAAAGGATTCGCGCCGAGGATCCATCCCACCCAATGCCAGCCGGCGGTTTCGAGCGCGGAGGCTGTTGCACCGCCCGTTTGCGCGGCCGACCACGCGGCGGCGGCGAGCGACGCGAGGCGCGCATTTTCGCCCTGCCACCAGTAGCCGGACGGATTGTCGTGCGGATAAAACCACTGAAAACGCCCCGGCTCGCCCGGCGTTTTCACCCAGTGCGGCGGATAACCGAAGGGATTGTTGCGCGAGGCGCCGAGCGCGAGCTGCGACTCCATCCACTCACGCGCGAGTGAGCGCGCCGCCGCGGCAGCGTCCTGTTTTTCTGGATACAACTCCGCGAAACGCAGAAGCGCGACTGCGGGCAGGCCCGCATCGCTCGCGTGAAACCAAGAGCGTTCGCCCGCGAAATCCATCGCAAGCCACACGTGTCCATCGGTCTCGCGACGGCGCGCGAGGAGCGAGGCGACGCGGCGTTCGAGTTCGCGCGCGATGCATTCGTCGGGCGAAGCGGACTGGAGTTCGATCGCGGCGAGCAACGCACAGGTGTCGTCGATCAGGTTTTCCTGTCCGTCGTCCAGGTAGCGCGTGCCGGCGTCGAGCAGGTGATGAAATCCTTTGCGCGCGGTATCGCGATACTGCGCGGCGGAAAAATCCACGCCGTCGCCGAGCGTGGAAGCGAGTGCGAGCGCGGCCGCGGCCATGCCGCCGCCTTGTCGCCAGCCCGCCTGGTAGTCGTCGAACTTGTGTCCCTGTTGCGTGCGGTAGGAGCAGAGTTCGCGTTGCGCGGGATCTTTGGTCCAGCGATCGAAAACCGTCACGTGCCAGAAGCCCGCGGGATCCTGCATGCGCACGAGCCAGTCGGCGCCGTGCAGCGCTTCGTCGCGGATGCGCTCGAGAAAATACGGAGCGACACCCTGCGCCTGGTAGAGATGCCACGCGCGCGCGAGCGTCCACACGACGAGCGGAATCTGCTGCGGGTTCATCACGTTGGCATAGGAGAGATGACTCAGGTATTTGCTGTTGTCGCCCGAGGCGTCGGCCCAGCCGCCGTGCACGTCGAACACCGCACCATCACCGACGCGGCGAATCGCGCGATCGGCTTTATCCCAGATGCCCGACGAGCGCTGGCTCTTGAAGTAGAACAAAATGTCCGAGACGACGCGGTGCCCGAGGATGTTGTCGGCGATCTCGAAACCCTCGCTCTGGCCGCTGCGCTCGGCGGTCGCCCAGCGCAGCGCGTAGCGGCCGGGAGTGCGGACTTCGCTCACATCGACGCTCCACCACGGACCGACGGACCAGCCCTCGACGCCGCCGACGAATTTCGCTTCGCCGCGCCACACGACGTCGTTGGCGGGCAGCGAAACGAGCGCGAGTTCGCGCCACGTGATCGAGGCCGGCGCTTCGAGGAGCAGACGTTTCTCCGCGCCCGGCGCATAGCCGATGTGGTTGAAGAGAATTCTCACGATTTTTCCTCCAGCAGCAGCGCGAGCGTGAAGAGCAGGATCGCGTCGGCCTGACCGGTGATCGTCGCCTCCTGGCACATGAAGTCCGTCGAGTTATCGTAGAAGACGGCGACCGGCGTGTTGAAGCGGCGGAACGGATCGTCGGCGGGAATCGAGAAATACTGCGTGAGGCTCTCGTGGGTGGAGCGGTTGCCCGGCCCCTCCGAAAACGCGCCGGTGGGAAACGCCTTCAGCAGCTCGTAGGCGGGACTGTAGAGATGGCGCAGGGTGTTGGGCAGCGACTCGGTGAAGAGGAACGACACACCCCAGTTGTTGCGGCCGAAGGCGTAGTCGAGCACGTCGCGAAACACCGCGCGACGACCATCGTCGACGTCGAGCTTCAGCGCGGCCCAACCGGCGGCGTTGGCGATGCCGGTCCAGCGATGCAGGCTGCCCCAAACATAGCGGCCGGGAATGCCCCACGGTCCGCCCGACTGCGCGGCTTTCACGTAGACGCCGGTTTCATCGAGCAGGCTCTGGCGCGCGGGAGCATGGTGCGACGCGAGGGCGGCGTTCGCGACCCAGTTCCAATCGCCCCAGCTCACCTCGGGCGCGGGCGGTGGCGTGTGACGCTTCGCGAACCCGAGGTAATCGGCCTCACCCGTGAGCGCATGAAGTTCGGCCGCCGCGAGCGCGAGCTGATCGTCCTCGGAATCGTCGTGATAAAAGTCGTTCACCTGATCGCGCTCGAAGGCGCTGCGGATCGTATCCGGTTTTTGGGCACGCGCGAAAATGGCGCGCGCCTGCGCTTCGTAGCGCGCAGCGTCGTCGGCGCGGCCGATCTCGCGAAACGTGCGCGCGCCGAGCGCGAGCGCCGCGGAGGCCGAAGCCATGTGGACGCGCGAGAGCGCGCAGAGCGCGGGCCGCTTGCCGTCGAGCGCATCGTGCTCCGGGAGACGCGCGGGCTGGTTGTGGTCGGTGGCGTCAGCGACCTGGATCACGAAAGTGTTCTCGTCGGGGAAAACGCGCATCAGAAACTCGAGACCGTGACGCGCCTCGTCGAGGATGTCCGGCAGTTCGCTGCGGCTCAGCGAGCGACCGAAGACGTCCGGCTTCAGCCGATACGCGAGCAGCAGGTGATAGGTCGTGTAGGAATTGTTGAGCGTGAATTTGATCTGATCGCCGGCATCATACCAGCCGCCCGTGACGTCGACCGTGCGCGCGGGCGTGGCGGGTTTCCATTTGCCGTCGGCCGGATCGCCATCGACCACGTGCACGATCGCGCGGGCGTCTCCAGGATGTGAATACGCGCGCAGCCGCGCCTCGTGCGAACCGGAGCGGACGAAGCGCAGATGGTGGAGCGGGAGCTCGCGCAACTCGCGATACGGATCGCGGGCAATGCGAATCGCCGCCGGCGCAGTGCCCGGCACCCGCAATTCGTAGCGGCCCGGCTCACGCAGCGCGCTGAGATCGATCGCGTGATTGAACGCCAGCGGCGTATGCGGGCCCGCGGGCGCAACGCTGGCGGCGATCTCCCCGCGCAGCACTATCTCGTCCCCCGACGAGACCGTCCACGACTGCCCCGCGAGGTCGTGTTCGCTCATCGCGAGCACCACTTTGGGGCGCTCGGGCGCATAGCCGGCTTGGTTCCAGCGGAGGAAAGTTTCAGCCCGCGCAATAACCGCGGTGCACGCCAGCAGCACGAGAGGGGGAATTCGCATCAGCGTCATGCGCCGAGTGTTGTTCTCCGCGCAGTCACGAGCAACCGCGAACCTCCTCCACCCACTGCGCACACCTCCAAAAAATCGCGCAGGTCCTCCGAAAACACAATGTCAACCAATAGTTGACATTGTTAGGAACGCGAAGGGTGTTGGTTGCGCGGGCGGTCGAGGGGCAGAGAGCGGATTGGAGCGCTGAAGTCGTCTGTGAGGGAGCGCTGTCGTGGAGAGCGCGGCGAGCGCAAGTCGCCTGCGGATTTCGATTTTCCAGAAACCGACGTCCGACGAGTTGCAGCGTCGGCCGATCTCGGACGCGGACTCGCACGGTGGAACACCTGATGCGCAAATAGTTCGCGCCCTGTGCAGGCGGGTGGATTGACCCGTTGCACACGATGGCTCGGGCTTGAACAATGTCCGTGCCGCACCCAGTTCACCGCCGCGCGCTGGCGTTGATGTTCGCGTCCGTGCTGGCGTTTACCGCCAACGTGCTGCTCGTGCGCGCGCTCGGCGCGATGCAAGTGGACAACGTCTGGCTGATCGTTTGCGCGCGGTTTGTGGTCGGGCTCGCGCTGATCGTCGCGGTCTATCGGGTGGAGTTTCAGCCGACGCATCTCTGGAAAAATCCCAAGCTGATCGAGCGCGGGCTCGTCGGCGGGCTGGCTACGTATTTGACGTATCTGACCGTCATCAAACTCGGCGCGGGACGGGCGGTGTTTATCGGCAACACGTATGTGATCTGGGGTGCGCTGCTCGCCGCGTGGATTCTGCGGGAGCCGCTGCAGCGCTCCGTCATCACCGGCAGCGTCACCGCCTTGGTTGGGCTCGCGCTGCTCACGAACATCGTGGCGACGACGGCGGCCCCGGGCGTTTACGACTTCGTCGCCGTAGGCACGGCGTGGATGTCGGCTTATGTGGTGGTCACCATCCGGCAACTCCACTCGACCGAGCATACGTCGACGATCTTCGCGGCGCAATGTGTCTATGGCTTGCTTTTGTGCAGCGGTCCGGCGGTCGCGACCTGGCAACCGATCCCCGCCGTGGCGTGGCCCGTGTTAGTGCTCGCGAGTGCGCTGGCGGGCGTGGGGCAGCTCACGCTCACGCGCGCGTTCCGCGATCTGCCGGTGGGCGAAGGCTCGCTCCTGCAAATGCTCGTGCCGGTCGGCATCGCGGCGGGCGGGATGGTGTTCTTCGGCGAGCGCTTTCATGGGCATGAATTCCTCGGCGCGGGGCTGATCCTGGCGGGCACGGCGTTCACGGCTTGGCGAAAGTGAACCGACGGGAACGGCGGTGGTCGGGAGCGCTGGCAAGACTCCTGCTAAACTGCGTGCGTTCGTTCCCTCCCTACCCGTGTCCATCCTCAGCTCTACCTACGAAGCCGGCGACTTTTTCGACGAAATGGTCGGCGACGACGGTCAGGTTCGTCCGCACTATCGCCGCCTTACCGAGCGACTCGCGACCCTGCCGGAGGCGGAGTTTGCCCAACGGCGCGCGGCCGTCGACCTGGCGTTCCTGAGCCGGGGCGTGACGTTTACCGTTTACGGCGACAACGAGGGCACGGAGCGCATTTTTCCCTTCGACCTGATCCCGCGCATCATTCCCAACTCGGAGTGGAAAGGGATCGAGGCCGGGCTCGCGCAGCGCATCACGGCGCTGAATCTTTTCCTGCACGATATCTACCACGAGCAGAAGATTCTCGCGGACAAGGTCGTGCCCGCGTCGCTCGTGCTCGGCGCCAAGAACTTCCGGCGCGAGTTCATGAATTTCAATGTGCCCAAGGGGATCTACGTGCACATCTGCGGCACCGATCTGATCCGCGACCGCGACGGGCGCTACCTCGTGCTCGAGGACAATCTCCGCTGTCCTTCGGGCGCGTCCTACATGATCGAGAATCGCGCGGCGATGCGCCGGGCGTTTCCGAATCTTTTCCAAAGCTACCGCGTGCGGCAGGTCGAGGGTTACGCCGACGCGCTGCTGAAATCCCTGCTCTATCTCGCGCCTTCCCGCCGCGACAGTCATCCCAACGTCGTGCTGCTCACGCCGGGCGTCTATAACAGCGCCTATTTCGAGCACTGCTTCCTCGCGCGTCAGATGGGCATCCCGATCGTCGAGGGCCGCGACCTCTTCGTGCGCGACAATCGCGTTTACATGCGCACGACGGCGGGCCCGGTGCAGGTCGATGTGATCTACCGGCGCATCGACGACGACTTCCTCGATCCGTCCGTTTTCCGTCCCGACTCGATGCTCGGTGTGCCGGGTCTCGTGAACGCGTATCGCGAGGGCCGCGTCGCGCTCGCCAACGCGATCGGCACCGGCGTCGCCGACGACAAGGTCATCTACGCCTACGTCCCGAAGATCATCAAATACTACCTCGATCAGGAGCCGATGCTCCCGAACGTGAACACCTACCTCGCGTCGGAGGCCAGCGATCGAAAGTTCATTTTGGAAAACATCTCCAAACTCGTCGTGAAGTCCGCCAACGAAGCCGGCGGCTACGGCATGTTGATCGGCCCCTCCGCCACGAAGGACGAGTGCGACAAATTCCGCGCCATGGTTGCGGCCAATCCGCGCAACTTCATCGCGCAGGATCCGATCAGCCTCTCCCGCTCGCCCACGTGGTGCGAGGGCCAGCTCGAAGGCCGCCACATCGACCTGCGACCCTACATCCTCTACGGCGAAAAGATCGTCGTCACGCCCGGCGGACTCACTCGCGTCGCGCTGCGCAAGGGTTCTCTCGTGGTCAACTCGTCGCAGGGCGGCGGCTCGAAGGACACCTGGGTTCTCCAAGGCAACGAATAGCGACCTCTCTCCGCGACCGCACCGCCCCACTCCGTTTTCCATGCCTTCCGTTGCTCCGATGTTTCGTCCGCAGTCCACCGTGATGCTCTCCCGCGTCGCGCACTCGCTGTATTGGATGAGTCGATACATCGAGCGGGCCGAAAACATCGCGCGGCTGCTCGAGGTGAATCTCCAGTTCCTGCTCGATTTCCAGGGGATCGATGACGACTCGGTCAAAGACCACTGGGGCTCGATCATCGCCAGCTCGGGCGGCGGCGAGCTTTTCGCCCAGCACTACGATGTCGCCGACAGCCGCAGCGCGACGAGTTTCCTCGCCTTCGATCTGCGCAACCCGAGCTCGATTCTGTCGTGCGTTTACGCCGCGCGCGAAAACGCCCGCATGGTCCGCGACCAGATCTCGCTCGAGATGTGGGAAACGATCAACGAGCTCTACCTCTTCCTGAAAGCGCGCAACGCCGCCGTGGTCTGGGCCGCTGGCGCCAACGAGTTTTTCGAGCGCATCAAGCAGCACTCGCATCTCTTCCAGGGTCTCACCGACTCCACGTTTTCGCGGAGCGAGGGCTGGGAGTTCATCCAGTTCGGCAAGTTCCTCGAACGCGCCGACAAGACCACGCGCATCCTCGATGTGAAATACCACATCCTCCTGCCCAATGCCGACGACGTCGGCGGCGCGCTCGACACCGCGCAGTGGCAGGCCGTGCTGCGCTCCGCCAGCGCGCTCGAGGCTTACCGCCGCTTCTACGTCCGCGAGATCCTCTCGTGGAAAGCCGCCGAGTTTCTGATTTTCTCCGACACCTTCCCGCGCTCGCTCCACTACTGCGTCGCGCAAGTAAATGATCTTCTTCGACGTATCCTCGGCGAGACCGGCGCCCGCCCGCGCTCGGAAGCCGCCCGCATCTCACGCCGTCTTTTTGCAGACCTCGAATCCCGCTCAATTCCTGATGTGCTAAAGCAAGGTCTTCACGAGTTTCTGATGGAGGTCCAAAATGCCCTTGACCGGATCGGCGACGAGGTGGTTCAGACCACCATGTTCTATCCAGTGGACACTGCCTCAGACGACCATCAGCAGCTCCAGCAACAACAGCAGCAGCAACAGTGACCGCCCCGTTGCAGCCGCCTCCGGACGTTTCCGCGCGACTCCTCCCTGCCATGCTGCTTCGCGTCGTCCATCGCACCACCTTCGTTTATTCGGGACCGGTGCGTGACAGTTTCAACGAAGTGCGCCTCCGCCCCGTCGACGACGACCGGCAGCGCTGCAACCGCTTCGATCTCCGCGTCACCCCGCTCCGCGCCGAACCGCGCGATTACGAAGATTATTACGGCAACCGCGTTTACTATTTCGACGTCCCCGAGTCCCACGAGGAACTCGTGATCGAGACCGACTCGGAAGTGCAGACGCTCGCCAATCTCGATCGCCCGTCCATCCCTCTCATTCCGACCGGGCCCAACGCCAAACCGCCCGCGCTGGAGCTCCACGCCGAATACCTCGCCGAATCGCACTACGTGCCGCTCGCGTTCGAACTCTGGCGCGAAGTGCAGGACGTGTTCGCCGCCACGCCGCGCTCCGATCTGTGGTCCGACGCCGTTGCGCTCGGCAACCACGTCTACAAAACCTTCGCCTACCGCCCCAACACCACCGGCGTGAACACGATCGCGACCGACGCGCTCAAGCAGCGCATGGGCGTCTGTCAGGATTTCGCGCACGTCATGCTCGGACTCTGCCGCCAGGCCGGCATCGCCGCCCGCTACGTGAGCGGCTACTTCTTCAACGACCTGCGACGTCCCGACGAAATCGAGGCTTCCCACGCCTGGGTCGAAGTGCTCATCCCCGAATTCGGCTGGGTCGGCTACGATCCCACCCACGCGCGCATCGCCGACGAGCGTTACGTAAAAATCGCCGCCGGACGCGACTACTCCGACATCCGCCCGATCAGCGGCACCTACCGCGGTGCGCCGACGAGAGACCTGCGCGTCGAAGTCAGCGTCCGCGAAATCACGCCCGCCACGAGCTGAGCGCGCGCGGCACCGGCGCCCGCCTCGCGCGCTTTGTCATTCTGAGCGCAGCGAAGAATCCAGTGAGCGCTTCGCCACGGTGCACAGCAGCGCGACTCCACGTGGATGCCAGGTCAGCCTTCGGCTGAACTTCGCTTCGCTCGGAATGAGGCAAAAAAAAAGCGGCAGCGGCGTCGGTCGAACGCTCGCTCCGCCTTTTGCTGTTCGGCGCCGGTGCTTCAGCCTCAGCTGGTCTTATCCTGCTCGATCGAGACGACTTTGCCGTCCTTGAACGTCACGCGCACTTTCTCGCGCTCACGCCGCGAACCGTAATCGAGGTAGTAGGGAAACATCGGATGACGCCAGCCGCGGTGATACCAACCGCGATAAAGGATCATGCCATCGGTGCCCTCATAGGTGACGTAATCCCATACTTCGCTGCGGCCGTTGGCGTCGATGCGTTCGCGCACGCGATCTGGATCGCCGAGCGCGAGCTTCACCATTTCGCCATCGAAACCGATATCGATGCGTCCCGCCTTGATGGCCTCCTGCTGAGCGGGCGTGAGACGATTGAACGCCTCCGGATTTTTCTGAATGCGCGATTGGGGCGACGAGCAACCTGCCATCACGGCCAGCGCGCCAGCCAATCCGAGATAGAAGAGGATTTTTTTCATAAAAGGTGAGAAACCGGGCTCGGTGAGAAAGCTCGTCTCTATTTAAGGTTCCGCAAGGAAGGATTATTGCATCCCGTTCGCGCCTGCGAGCGGATCGAATCATGCCCAAGTCCGGACCGGGTCGGGACTAAGCGCGGACCACGTCGAGCCAAGGTGCGGACCAAGTCGGGACAAGGTGCGCACCGCGTCGGGATAAGGTCCGGCACGAGTCGAGCCACGGTGCGGCACGACTTTGGACTGAAACCGCGGCGGCGCAGAGAACGCGCGGGAATTCCGTGTTTCCGCCCTTCCGTGATTCGGACGCCGTGCGCTCAGCGTTTGCTGGTGTTGCGCTCGACGGAGGTGACTTTGCCTTCTTCGAACACGACCCGGAGTTTTTCGTCGTCGCGGAAACGGTCGCCGCCGACCACCACGCCGCCACCGACGCCCGTGCTGCCGCGCGAGCTACCGATGCCCAACCCCAGCGAGATCGCAGGCTTATCATCGTCGTAGGACCAGACTTCGGCCGCGCCCTGGGCGGTGGTTCGCGTGTAGGTGCGCGCGGGATCGCCGAGCGACATTTTCACCATCTCCGGCGTGAAACCGACGCGGATGTCGCCGGTGCGGATCTGTTGCTGCACGTCGGCCGGGAAGGAGTCGAAGAGCGCCTGGTTTTTCTTGATGCGTGAATCGGTGGAGGCGCAACCGGCAGCCAGCACGAGCATCAGGGAGAGGGCGGAAACGAGGAGGGATTTCATGACGGGGATTTTTGTTTGCTGGGGCTGTTTAGGGTGCGGATAACGACACCCGCAGCCTCGTGCGGTTGCGCTCCAATTTCTTTCCCCATGTCCAAGAAGTTCACCATCGCCATCGGCTCCGACCACGCCGGCTTCAATTACAAGGAAGCCATCAAGACCATGTTGCTGCAGGAGGGGCACACGGTGCGCGACCTCGGCACCCACTCGAACGCGCCCTGCGATTATCCGGACTACATCCGCCCGGTGGCCGAGGCCGTCGCGCGTGGTGAAGTCGAGCGCGGCATCGTGCTCGGTGGTTCGGGCAACGGCGAAGCGATCGTGGCGAATCGCGTGAAAGGCGTGCGCTGCGGACTTTGCTGGAACGAACAGGTCGCGATCTGGAATCGCTCGCACAACGACGGCAACTGCCTGTCGCTCGGCGAACGCACGATCACGGTCGAGGAAGCGTTCAAGATCGTGCGCGTGTGGCTCGCCACGGAGTTCGAGGGCGGCCGCCACCTCGCGCGTATCAACAAGATCGACGCCTGAGGCGTCGCGATCGCCGCAACGTCCCGGCTGTTTGCGCCAGCCGGGAAACGCATAACACTCGGAGGCGCATGAACGATCTGGGATTCCGCCACGTCTTTGAGCCCGGCTCTCGCGCGGGCGCGCCACCATTGTTGTTGCTGCACGGCACGGGTGGCACGGAACACGATCTGTTGCCGCTCGGACGCGCGTTGTCGCCGGGTTCGGCGTTGCTGAGTCCGCTCGGCAAAGTGAGCGAACACGGCGCGGCGCGTTTCTTCGCGCGACTCGCGGAAGGCGTGTTCGATCCGATGGAGGTGGCGGACCGCACGCATGAGCTGGCCGATTTCGTCGCCGCGGCCTCCGCGCGCTACGGACTGGATGCGACGAAACTGGTCGCCATCGGTTTTTCCAACGGCGCGAACATCGCAGGGGTGTTGCTCCAAATCCGGCCAATCGTGCTCGGACACGCGGTGCTGTTTCGACCGATGGTGATCGTCGATCGCGCGCCGGCGCCCGAATCGCTGCGCGGCAAGCGCGTGTTCATGGCCAACGGTTCGGGCGATCCGATCGTGCCCGCCGATCATCCACGGCGACTCGCGGCGCATCTGCGCGCGGGCGGCGCGGAGGTTTCCACGCACGTCACCACGGGCGGTCACAACATCTCGCGCGACGACATCGTGGCCGCTCAGCGCTGGTTTGCCGCGGCGAGTTGAGTCACCCCGCCCCATGCGACTCACGTATTTCGGACACTCGACCTTCCGACTCGAGATCGCGGGCCAGCGGTTGGTTTTCGATCCGTTTCTCACGGAAAATCCGCATGGCGAAACGGATCCGCGCGAGGTGCCGTGCGACTACGTGCTGTGTTCGCACGCGCACGACGACCACATCCACAACGCGATGGATCTCGTGCGGCTGCACGGCGCGACGATCGTGGCGCCGTATGAACTCGCGGAGCACTTCGCCGCGCAGGGCGCGAAGGCGATCGATCTCATGCCCGGCGGCGGCGTGAATCTGCCGTGGGGCCGCATCGAAATGACTCCCGCCATCCACAGTTCGGCCATCGAACTACCCAAGGGCGAAAACAAAGCCATGGGCATCGCGTCGGGCCTGGTCGTTCGCGCGGAAGGTCGCGTCATCTATCACGCGGGCGACACGGCATTGTTTTCCGACATGAAACTGATCGGACGCCACGGTCTGGACCTCGCGATGATTCCGATCGGCGACTACTACACCATGGGACCGGCCGACGCGCTCGAAGCACTCGACCTCCTGCAACCGCGACTCGCGATCCCCATGCATTTCAACACGAACTCACGCATTCAGGTGGACGCACAGGCGTTTGCGGATGCGGCAACCCGCGCGGGGCACCCCACCCGCGTGTTGGCCTCCGGCGAAACCATAGATCTTTAGCCCCTGCAGCAGGCACCCATAATGTCTACTATTAGTTGACATTGTGCAGAGTGGAGGCGGCCCGTGGCGAGGTTGGAACGGGAGAAAATCTCTCGCTTGCCCGCGCTCCGCTGCGTCTTCACCGTCTCGTTTTGTTCATGGCTTTTCCTCCTCTGCCCGCCGTCCTGTCGTCGCGCGATCTGCGCGCCAGCGACCTCGAGAATCCATCCCCCGAAATCCTGCTACGCATTTATGCGTGGATGCAGCTCGCGCGGACCGGTGACAACCGGAACCTGGATCTTTTCCGCCAGGGACTGATGAAAGGCACGTTGACCGGCGGTCAGGGCAACGAAGGCCTGATCGTGCCGCTCGCGCTGCTCGCGGACAAAGCGGTGGACGTGACGAGCTTCACGCATCGCGGCTTCGGCGGTCACCTGATCTGGAGCAACCACCTCTGCGTTCATCTCAACCAGTATTTCGCCAACGCCGGCAGCCCCACATTCGCCCGCGAAGGCAATGTCCACCGCGGCGATCCGAAGAACCGCTCGCTGCCGATGATCAGTCATCTCGGCGCCATGCTCGGTCCTGTGCTCGGCGTGACAGATTCGCAACGCCGCCTCGGTCGTCCGGCGATCGGCATCACGTTTTTCGGCGACGGCTCCTCGAGCACGGGCGACATCCACGAGTCGATGAACCTCGCGTCACTGCTCTCGCTGCCGGTGTTGTTCGTCATCGAGAACAACCGCTACGCCTACACGACGCCGATGTCGGAGCAGTTCGCGCCCGGCACAGAGCTGTGGAAACGCGCGGCCAGCTACCAGATGGAAGGCATCGCAATCGACTGCACGCAGGACGTGATCACCACGGCCCGCACGCTCGCGGCCGCGATGGGCAAGGTCCGCACCACGTCGCGTCCGATGCTGGTCGAGGCGCACACGCTGCGCCTCCGCGGACACGCGGCTTACGACACCTGCGATTATCTTCAGCCCGGCGAGGCCGACCAGTTCTTCAAACTGGATCCGCTGCCGAAATTCCGCGCCCAGCTCGTGGACTCCGGCCATGGCGCGACGGTCGAGCAGATCGATCGCGAGATCGCGGAGTTCGTCGAGGAATCGATCAAAGTCTCGCTCGCCATGCCGCGTCCGGACGGCGATCGCGAGACGATGGAGCGCGACGTTTTCGCGCCGCCCTCCGAGCCGATGCCGTGGAAGCCGAAGGCGCCCGCGGACTACGCGCTCAACTTCGCGCAGGCGATCAACGCCGCGTTGCGCAAGGTGCTCGGGGAACGGCCCGAGTCGCTGATCCTCGGCCAGGACATCGGCGTTTACGGCGGCGCGTTCAAGGTCACCGAGGGTTTGCTGAAGGACTTCGGTCGTCCCCGTGTTTTCAATACACCGCTCGCCGAGAGTGCGTGCACCGGCTACGCGATCGGCATGGCCCTCAACGGGCACCGTCCGATCGAGGAATTTCAGTTCGCGGATTTCTCGACCGAGGCGATGACGCAGATCACGCAGAACGCCGCGACGTTTCACTTCCGCTCCGGCGCGGCGTGCCCGCTCGTGCTGCGTTTCCCTTGCGGCGGCGGACTCACGCTCGGCTCGTTTCACTCGCAGGAGTTGGAATCCATTTTCCTCGCGATCCCCGGCATCAAGGCGCTCTACCCGAGCACACCGCAGGACGCGTTCGACGCGGTGCTCGCGGCCTACGAGGACAACAACCCGGTCATTCTTTTCGAACACAAGGGCCTCTATCGAAAGGTGAAGGGCAACGTGACGTGGAACCCGAACTACCGCGACGTCTGGCAACCGAAGCGTGTGCGCGAGGGCGACTACGCGACGTTCGTCACCTACGGCGAAATGGTGCACGTGGCGACGGAGGCGTGCGACTACCTCGCGTCGGAATACGAACAGACCTTCGACCTCTTCGACCTGCGCGCGCTCTCGCCGCTGAAGCTCGAAGCGATCGAAGCATCGCTCGCGCGCACCGGCCGGCTGATCGTGTTGCACGAAGGCCGCCGCACGCACGGCTTCGGCGCCGAGCTCGTGTCGCGCCTCACGGAAAAGTTTTTCCCGCTCAAGGCCGCGCCGCTGCGCATCGCCTCGCTCGACGTGCCGGTGCCGTTTGCGCCGGAGCTGGAGCAGACATACCGCCCCAATCGCGACAAGGTGATCGAGCAGATCACCGCGTGGATGGGCTGAAACCCGCACGCACAAATCATGAGCGCTTCGTCCTCACTTCCCTGGTCCGCCATCCGACTTTTCGCGATGGATGTGGACGGCGTGCTGACCGACGGCACGGTGCAGATCTCGTCGGACGGCACGGAGACGAAAGGCTTCTCGATCCTCGACGGCATGGGCCTGAAGCGGCTCGAAAAAGCCGGCGTGATCGTGGCGTGGATCAGCGGACGTCCCTCGGGCGCGACGACGTTGCGAGCCGAGGAACTGAAAATCCCGCACCTCGTGCAGGGCCGCACGGACAAGATTCTCGCTCTGCAAGAACTCGCCTCGCAGCTCCGGCTCGATGCCGAACATTGCGCCTACATGGGCGACGACGAGATCGACGCGGCCGCGATCAAATGGGCCGCGATCGGCATCAGCGTGCCCGACGCGATGCCCGAGGCGCTCGAAGCGGCCGACTACGTCACCCAACGACCCGCTGGTCGCGGCGCCGTGCGCGAAGTGTGCGAACTCATTCTGCGCGCCCGTCAGTGATTCACCCCGTGAAACGCGTCGCCGCCATCTCGCTCGCCCTCCTTCTCCTCGGCACGGCCGCGGCCGTGGAGATCACCGCGCCGGCGCGCAACTGGGTGTTGCCCGTTTTCACGAAGGAAGGAAATCGGTCGATGCTCGCGCGCGGCAGCGAGGCCCGCGTGGTGACGCAGCGGGAATTTCGCGTGACCGACCTCAATCTCACGCTCTTCAGCGGCGAAGCGGACGCAAAGGTGGAGACGGTTTTGCTCAGCCCGGAGGCCACCTTCCTGCCCGACGACAAAGTTGCGCACGGCGAAAGATCCGTGCGGCTCATCCGCGACGACGTCGAAGCGAGTGGCACTCGCTGGCGCTACGAACACACCAACAACCGCGTGACGCTCGACGGCGAGGTGCGCGTCGTCTTCCAAGCCGAAATGAAGGATCTTTTGCGATGAAACTGCTCCGTTTTCTCCTCTGCTGCGCCGCCGCGTTCGTGGCTGCCCAGCTCCTGGCCGAAGTGCCGCCCGTGCCCACCACGCTCACCTGCGACCACATGGACATGTGGAGCGAAGGCGAAGAAACCCGCGCGATCTGCACGGGCAACGTGACGCTCGTCGGCACCAACATGAGCATGACGTGCGACCGTCTCGAGCTCATCGCCACGCGCATCGACGAGGACTCCGGCGCCGTGCCCACGCTGGAAAAGTTCAAATACCTGCTCGCCACCGGCAAAGTGAAGATCACGCAGGGCACGCGCGGCGCGACGTGCGGCCGGGCCGAGGTTTTCCCGCGCGAAGAAAAGGTCGTGCTCACCGAAGATCCCGTGGTCGTGGATCGCGCGACGGAGTTCGTCAGCGCCGGCGAACGCATCACGCTGCTGCGCGGCGAAGAGCGTGTGCTGGTCGAGAAACCGCGCCTGACCGGCCCGCCAATCCGCGACCTCGGTTTCGATCGCACCAAGGGCGACAATCTCCCGAAAGCGAACGCCAAATGAGCGAAGCCACTCCGGCCGTTTCCGAGATCACCACCGAGGGGCTCGTGAAGACCTTTGGCACGCGCACCGTCGTGGACGGCGTGTCGCTCTCGATCCGCGCCGGCGAGGTGGTCGGCCTGCTCGGCCCCAACGGCGCCGGCAAAACCACGACATTCTACATGATCGTGGGCCTCGTGCCCACGACCGACGGACGCGTGAAGCTCGACGGTCAGGACATCACGCGGCTCAAGATGCACCAGCGCGCGCGCCACGGCATCGGCTACCTGCCGCAGGAGGCGTCGGTTTTCCGCAAGCTCACGGTCGAGGAAAACATCCTCGCGATCGTCGAAGTGATCGACATCCCGCGACGCGAGCGTGCCGCGCGCGTTCGCGCCCACCTCGAGGAGTTGCACCTCACGCACGTCGCGAAGCAAAAGGCCTACACGCTCTCCGGCGGCGAGCGCCGCCGGCTCGAGATTGCGCGCGCGCTCGTGACGCGGCCGAAGTTCCTGCTCATGGACGAGCCGTTCGCCGCGATCGACCCGATCTCTGTGGCCGAGGTGCAGAAGATCATCCTCGACCTCAAGGCCCGCGGCATCGGCGTGATCGTCACCGACCACAACGTGCGTGAGACCCTGCGCATCGTGGATCGCGCCTACCTCATCCACAAGGGCAAGGTGCTCACCGAAGGTTCCGGCAGCTTCCTCATCCAGGACGAGCAGGCGCGAAAGTTCTACCTCGGCGAAGACTTCAATATGTGACGGGGCGGAACAGTTGAGAGTTGAGGGTTGAGAGCCGAGAGACAGCCTCGACCCCGACCGGACACTCTCACCACTCCGATCGCTCGCTCCCCCTCGTTTCTCCACTCTCAACTCCCGAGCCCATGCAGAAAGCGATTCACGGCATCACGGTCGCGCACTTTTACGAGAGCTATCGCGACAAGTTGAAACTCGAGCTGATCACCGGCGAGGGCGGCGTGCACCGGCTCATCCGCGAAGGCAGCATCAACCGGCCGTCGCTCGCGCTCACCGGCTTCTTCAAGTATTTCGCGAACAAACGCATTCAGGTGCTCGGCGCCGCGGAGATGACGTTTCTCAAGACGATCCCCGAAGCGCAGCAGGTGGAGATTTTTCGTGGCATGGCCAAGCGCCAGATCCCCTGCCTGATCCTGACGCGTAATTTCAACCCCACGCCCGCCATGCGGGCCATCGCGCGCGAGGTGAATCTGCCGCTCCTGCGCACGCCGATGATCACGATGAATTTCATCAACCTCGCGACGCTGTGCATTGACAACGAGTTCGCACCGAGCTCGACCGAGCACGCCACGACGCTCGATATCCGCGGCGTCGGCGTGATGCTGCGCGGCAGCAGCGGTGTGGGCAAAAGCGAGTGCGCTCTCGCGCTGATCGAGCGCGGCCACTCGCTGGTCTCCGATGACCTCACCGTCATCAAGCTCCTCGACGAGCGGGAGCTGATGGCCTCCAGCCGTCCGCTCAATCGCGGCTACATGGAGTGTCGCGGCATCGGCATCATCAACATCGCCGAAATGTTCGGCGTAAAATCTATCCGGCTCGAGAAACGCATCGACCTCGTCGTGTCGTTGCAGGAATGGACGCCCGACGCCGTCGAGGAACGCACCGGTCTCGAGGAAAACTACTACGAGATCCTCGGCATGCGCCTGCCGCACGTGGAACTCTACGTGCGCCCCGGCCGCGACATGGCGCGCCTCGTCGAAGTCGCCGCGCTCACGCAAGCGCTGAAGAAGATGGGCCACGATCCCGCGAAGGACTTCAACGATCGCCTCATCGCGTTCATGACGCGGGATCCGGCGTTCCAGACGACGACGATCACGCCCATCGACGTGAGCGATCGTTCGGAACTTTGACGCGATTCTCACCGCATCACTTTCGGGATGGCGGTCCGTTCGCCGCCTCCTAGCGTCCTCGCCATGTCTTCTGTTTCCGCCCGTCTGGATGGCCGCAAGGCCGACGAACTCCGGCCTGTCAGCTTCGAAGCCAACGTCGCTCCGCATGCGACCGGTTCGGTGCTGGTCTCCTTTGGCTCCACCCGCGTGATCTGCGCCGCCACGATCGAGGCCAATGTGCCGACGTGGATGAAGCAGCAGAAAGTCCCGGGCGGCTGGCTCACCGCCGAGTATTCGATGCTGCCCTACTCGACGCTCGACCGTAAGCCGCGCGAGATCGCCAAGGGCAAACCCGATGGCCGCAACATCGAGATCCAGCGCCTCATCGGCCGCTCGCTGCGCGCCGTGATCGATCTCCAGAAGCTCGGCCAGAACACGCTTTGGATCGATTGCGACGTGCTTCAAGCCGACGGCGGCACCCGCACCGCTTCGATCACCGGCGCCTGGCTCGCGGCGCGTCTCGCCGTGCAGAAGCTTCTCGATGCGAAGAAACTCGCCGAAAACCCGATCATCGACTCCGTTGCCGCCGTGAGCGCGGGCGTGTTTCAGGGCCAGACCTTGCTCGATCTGAACTACCTCGAAGACAAGGACGCCGAGGTCGACGCGAACGTCGTCATGACGGGCCGCGGCCAGTTCGTGGAGCTGCAGAGTTCCGGCGAGGAAGCCACCTTTTCAGGCGAACAGCTGCAGGGACTCATCGGCCTCGCCCAAAAGGGCCTCAAGGAACTCGCCAGCCTCCAGGCCGCCTTCCTGATGAAGCAACTCCTTGGCCGGAGTTGAATGGCGCGCAATTTGCTCCCAATTTGCTTCGACAACACACTGCCATGCGAACCCTCCTCCGTTCCGCCGCCACCCTCTCCGCGCTGATCGCCTGCCCGGCGGTCGCGCTCGCCCACCCCGGTCATGACGGTCACGACTTCGGCTGGGATTTCTCCGCCGGCGCGCTCCACCCGATCACGGGTGCGGATCATTTGCTCGCCGCCGTCGCGATCGGTTTCTGGGCCGCGCAACTCGGCGGACGCGCCCGCTGGCTGGTGCCGCTGACGTTTGTGGCCGTAATGGCGATTGGGGTTTCGTTCGTGCAAACCGGCGTCGCCGTTCCCGGCGTCGAGCAGGGCATCGCCGCGTCGATTCTCGCGCTCGGCCTTCTGGTCGCGCATGCCGCCCGTCTGCCGCTCGCTGCGAGCGCGCTGATCGCGGGACTGTTCGCCTTTTTCCACGGTGTCGCCCACGGCAGCGAAATGACTGCGGGTGTAAGCGGCACGTCCTACGCCGTCGGTCTGCTGTTGGTGACCGCCCTCCTGCACGTCGCGGGAATCGGTCTCGGCAAGCTCTCCGCCACGCGTTCGCGCGTGTCGACCGTCGCCGGCTGGAGCCTCGCTGCGGTCGGGTTTTACCTCGCCGTCAACTGAGTCACCGCGCGGCGGCCTTGATCTGCTTCAAGCGCGCCGCGTCGGGATGCTGACGATAAAAGTCGTCGAGCGGGAAGCAGCCGGAAACCAGTCCGTTGCGCGGACCGGTCGTGCAATCGCTGAACGTGCGGCAAATCCGCCGCGTTTGCAGCGGTCGTCCGGCCAGCACATCGGCGATCATCTCCGGGTAGGATAACACCGAGCGTCCGATGCCGACGACATCGAGCAGGCCGTGGCGCACGGCGTATTGAGCGACATTCGGCAGCCATTCCTGCAGGTAGCTCATCCCTGAACCCACGATCGTCAGCTCCGGCACCGCGCGTTTTGCGTGCGCCGCATGCGCGACGTGGCGAGCCACGCCCACCAATGGATCCTCGGGCGGTTGATAACCGTCGCTCGGCGGCATCGCCGCCGGACGCACGAGATGCGGGTTATAATAAGGACTCCCGCCCGTGAGGCACACAAGCCTCACGCCGAGCTCGGGCAGTCGTCGCAGAAACGCCAGCGGCTCCGTCCAGTCCGTCTCCGCCGGGTTTTCCGGATTACAACCGAACCCGTGGCGATACGTTCCATTCCACGACGCAGGTTCGCCCGTGCCGTCTCCACTTTTCTGATACGGCAGCCGGTCGAAGATACTCACGCGCACACCGATGTGCAGGCCGGGGGCTTCGCGCCGAATTCCGGCCACGACCTCGCGCAGAAAGCGCGTCCGATTCTCCAGCGGACCGCCGTAGCGTCCGGGCCGGTCCACCGCCGAGAGCAGTTCGTGCGCGAAATAGCCGTGGCAGTGTTTGATATCGACGAAATCGAACCCCGCCTTCTGCGCGCGCACGGCTGCCGCCACGAAATCTGCGACCAAGTCGTCGATCTGTTCATCGCTCACCGGAGCCAGCTCCGCCGGCACGTTGAACCGTGTATCCAGAATCGGATGACGATACGCAAGAAACGGCTCCAGCCGCGCCTTGTCGTTGGGTCGCGCAAAACGTCCCGAGTGCGTCAACTGCACGCCCACGAACAGATCGTCCGTGCGGCCATGCTGTTCGCGATGGGCGCGCACGAGCGTCTCGCGCAGGTCGGCGAGCGCGGAGACGTTGGCCTCGCTCATCACGAGTTGGTTGGGATTCGCGCGGCCGTCGTGACGCACCGCGACCGCTTCCCCACCCCAAATCAGTTTCGCCCCACTCTGGCCAAAACGTTGCCAGCGACGACGCACGAGCTCGCTCGGACGCCCGTCGGTTTCTCCGTCCCAGCCTTCCATCGGCAGGATCGCGAAGCGATTTCCCAGCTTGCGGCCGTAAATCTCGAGCGGGGCGGCAAGTGCTGCATCGGCGCCGGCGTGCAGCACGGGATCAAATCCCAAATCGAGCGTCAGCTCCGCCAACCGAGCCGCCAGCGCTTCCGGCGTTTTCAGGGTGGCGATTTTTGCGATCGATACCGCCATGTCGTCAGTTCGCCAGGGCCGCGCGCGCCGCAGCGGTGAGTTGATCGAGTTTTTCCACGATCTGCTGGAGAATGGCTTCGTCCGAGTCCGGACGACGCGCCGCCCGCGGATGCGGTTCGCTGGAAGCAATGATTCCGCGCAGCCGAAGCGTTTGCGCGCAGGTGTGCTTGTAGGCCGGCACCGGCGCACGAAACGCGAGCATGCCGAGATACTGCAACCAGTCGTTGAGCTCGTAGAACTCCGGCCGCCCAGCGGCCCAGCACGCGTCGCGCACCGCGAACGCCTCCGGATAAAATGCCGACAATCCCAGCAGGTAGTCGCTGCCCCACTGCACCATGTCGATCGCGAGATCATTGCCCGTGTAGAGCTTGAAGTCGGGTCGCACCTCGTCACGCAACGCCAGCCGTTGCCACTCCAATTCGCGACTGAGAGAGGAATGTTTCATCCCCTTCAGTTCGGGAATCTCCATCAGCGCGCGCACGGTCTCGAGGTCGTAGATCGCGCCGAAGGGTGCAAACATCTCGCCGAGCTCGAACGCCAGCAGTTCGCCCGCTTCGGCCGCCACGCGACGATAAAGCGCGACCATCTTCTCGCGTCCGAGCGCCTTCAGCGCCGGACTTTGAAACAAGATCGGCGTGCCGCCCGCGGCTCGGATCGCCGCGATTTCCGCCAGATACAGGTCGGTCGCATCGCCGTTGCGATCCACGATAAATGCACCCGCGATAAAACGTCGTCCGCGCGCAAGCTTTCCCGCTCGAGCCAGCAGATCGCCACGCTGCTCCGGCGTGAGCAGGTTCGCGTAGCCGGTGTCCATGTTGACCGCGGGCGCGAGGCCGGCCTGCCAGGTGCGTTCGCACAGCGTCTCCCAGCCTGCGAAATCGATTTCGCCGCGGGCGGTAAACGGCAACAGCACGGCCGAGATGCCCTCGATCGGACGACGCAGGCGGAGAGGTGGCAGCGGGGTGGTCACGACAGTCGCGGCGGGGGGAAAGTTACGAATATACGATATAGGTTTTGCAGCTCGGTCAACCGTAGCAGTAAACTGCGCTCCGATGACCGCCCGTCGTATCGCCTCCAGTTCGTCCGCTCGCGCGTATGTGACCAAGACCGAACTCGCGCTCCACGAACTTCGCGATCGCATCCTGCGACTCACCCTCGCTCCCGGACAAACCATCATCATCGACGAGACGGCTCGTCAGCTCGGCATCAGCCCTATTCCCGTGCGCGAGGCGCTGCAGTTGCTCGCGGCCGAAGGTCTCGTGGAAATCCGTCCTCACGTAGGCGTCGTGGTCAAAGGCATCACGCGCTGCTGCGTCATCGAGCTGTTCACCTTGCTCGAAGGACTCGAGAGCGCGGTGTGCCGTCACGCCATCGCACGCGCCCGACCGGAAGACTTGGCAACCTTGGAGCAAATTCTCAATCAACTCGACGCCGTGCGGGTCACCCGGGAACCGGATCGGTGGGCAGAACTGAACGCACAGTTTCCCCTCACACTGGCTTCTTTCGCCGGTCTGAAGCGCGTCAACGCCGAGCTCACACAAACGCTCGATCACTGGGACCGCATCCGTCGCTTCTCCCTCGACGTGCTTTCCTTCCGCGCCGCCGATGCCCAGGCCGAACACTGGGAAATCCTGCAGGCCGCCAAGGCGCGCAAATCCGACCGCGTGGAGCAGCTGCTGCGTCAGCACAATCGCACCGCCCTCGAGCAATATCTCTCGTCGGTTCCGGAGTCGGCGGGCGGCTAACGCACGCCGCACGGCAGTCGCTCACACGCGACGCAAATCCACCGCCAGCTTCGGGCAGTTTTCGGCCAGACGTGTCCGGAATTTGGATACGACGTCGCGCAACTCCTGACCATCGCGCGCGGCGATTCTCACCGACCACGCCGCGTCGCCAGCCAGCGTGCTGCCACCCACCCAGCACTGCGGCGTGTGCAGCTCCTGCGTGATTCTCTGACAAACCGCGCTCTCGCCCACGTTCACGAGCACGAGGGTGGCGAGCCATGGTTCGCTCGCGCCTGCCCAGCCTGCGAGTTTCGCGGCCTGCTCGCCTGAGAGCGCAAGCCGCTCGCGCAAAATGGGACGTCCCGCCTGCGTCACGTTGAGTTTCATCTCCAGCGATTGCCAGCTCCACGCTTCGCCGCGCGCGACTCGACCGGGCGCGACGGCGTCGCAGAAAAACAAAGCCGCGCCTTTCTCCAACTCCACGAGCGTGTCCTGCACGTAGCGCGATCCCGCATGCGGCACGAGCGGTTCGGGCCACCAGTCGAGCCATCCGCCCGAGGCGACGCGCAGCGTTTGTCGACAGGTCACACCGCCACTGCCCTTCGCGCGAAACACGCGCGCGTGCGACGGCGTTGTCACGAGCAGCGCCGCGCCGTTTTCCACCGCGATGTCCACGCGGAGCCGATCGCCTTCGAGCATACCCGCGGTCGGATTCACGATCTGCACCTGCAACACCTCGTCGTGCGCATACGGCTTCGAGAGGTGAAACGGCGCGCGAAACGACTGATGCGACAGCACCGTCCGGCCACCGGCCGACGCCGTGGCGCGCAGTTCGAGATGTCCGTCGAGTTCAGCCATGCCGTGCCGCGACTCCGCGCGTTACTTGTTCACGGTCGCCGCGAAAAGCACCTGGCGTTCGATCCACGCAATCACCGCGTCGAGGTTGTGTTCGCGTTTCAGATCGCAGAGCAGAAACGGACGCTCGCCGCGCTGCATCTTCGCGTCGCGTTCCATCACGCCGAGGTCGGCGCCGACGAGCGGAGCGAGGTCGATTTTATTAATGATGAGCAGATCGCTGTGGCGGATCGCCGGACCGCCCTTGCGCGGGATTTTGTCTCCTTCGGCGACATCGATCACGTAGATGAACGCATCGACCAGTTCGGGCGAAAACGTCGCCGTGAGATTGTCGCCGCCGCTCTCGACGAGGAGCAATTGCAGATCGGGAAACTTCGCCTCGAGCGCGCGACACGCCTGATCGTTCATCGTCGTGTCGTCGCGAATCGCCGTGTGCGGACAGCCGCCTGTCTCCACGCCGACAATACGCTCGGGCGCCAGCGCGGTCTGGCGGATGAGAAACTGCGCGTCCTCGGAGCAGTAGATGTCGTTGGTGACAACCGCCATCGAGTAACGCTCGCGCAGCTTCTGGCAGAGCCGCAGGCAGAGCATGGTTTTTCCGGAGCCCACCGGGCCGCCGATACCGATTCTGGGAGGACGGGTCATGGGAGCAGAATTAAACGCGAAGGCACAAAGCCGTGCGAAGAGAACGCGAAGCTCGCTGCAGCGGACTTGGCGAATCTTTGCGCACCTTCGCCTCTTTGCGTTTCATGTTTCATCACGAAATAAACAGCCGCGCGTCGGCGGACTCGTGACGCGAAGCCGCAATGTCGAGCCACGGGTTAAACCAACCGATATCCTCGATCGCGATCGTCTCGGCCACCGCGAGATGTTCGGGCGCGGTCGCGAGGGCTTCGACGAGCAGCGCCTGAGCCGCGTTCTGCCCCACGCGCAGGATCTTCATCGCCGCGGCGACGATCGACGCGAGGTTCGCATAAAAAACTCCGCTCAACACACCCGCGAGCGGCGCGCCAAACACGCGTCCTTCGAGCGCCGCGGAAAGCGCCGACGAGTGCGGCCAGCCTTCCTCCGCCGCGCGGCGCACATACTCGATCGCGAGCGGCGCGCTGCGCAGGTTCGCCAAAAGTTCGGCGCGCTGACGTCCGATGTTTTCCGACGCCGTGCGCAGTTCGCGCGGCGCTTTGATCGCTGACGACAAGCGCGCGAGCTCCGCGATCTGTGCCCAATCCGAAATTCCCAACGCACGCCAGCCGTGCGCCGCCAGCGCGAGATCGCCGTGCACGAGGCCCGGTATCACGGAAACAAATACAAACTCGCGCAGCGTGTCGCGGTCGCGGACGACGCCTTCCTGCACGAGACCTTCGAGCCCATACGAGTGCGCGTAGCTGCCGGTGGGATAATACGAATCGCCCGCCTGCAAGAGGCCGCAGATCCACGCCGCCGACGCGCTCTCAGTGTTTGTGGCTGGGACCGAGTTCATGCGTGGGCAGATTTCCGCGGGCGAAACGTCCCGGACGAAACACCGCTTCCGTGCGCCGATACGGCACCTGCAAGCGCTCCAGCAATGCGCGGACCGCCGGCTCGTCAGGCGCGAGCAATCGCGTGGGCTCCGACTGTAGCTCGAGGTGAAGATTGCCCACCGCCCAGCCGATGCCCGCCGCGGCCGAGGGCGCCATCTCGAGCGAGATTTCGACGACCGACTCGGGCAACTGGCGCAGCACGTAACGGTGCGTTTCCGTTTCAAAAAACGTGTCGCCGTGCTTGAGCGGACTCGCGAGCTCGAAGCCGAACTCGCGTCCGTCCACCGCCGTCGCGCGCCACAGTCGCTTCGCCACCTGCAAACGCTCCGCGCGCAGCTCCACCTCGGCGAGCGCGAGGTTGGGCGAAGCGACGGGAGCGTGGATCAGTTGCAGCATGGCGGGCGGTTCGCGTCAGCAAGCCACGTGCCCGCGACTCAGGCCGCCGCGCCGCAGCACTTCTTGTATTTCTTGCCGCTGCCGCACGGACACGGGTCGTTGCGTCCGACTTTCGGCGCTTCGCGGCGAACCGTTTGTCCACGCGGAGAGACCTGGCCGGCGTAAACCCAACGTCCCTGTTCACGGGAGAAGATCGCGGTTTCCAGATGCTCCTGTTCTTCGCCGTTCGTTTTGAAACGCGCGGAGAACTCGACGAGTCCCACTTCATCCGCCGGGCCGCCCTGCTCCGTGCGCAGGATCGTGAGGCCGAGCCACTCGGAACTCTCCGACCAGCGACGCGCGTCCTCGGGAGAGTAGTCCTTGCGCTGCGCTTCGGACAGCGAGGTGCCCAGATGATCGAAGGCGTGCTTCACGTAAGCCGAGTAGCGCGAGCGCATCAGCGCTTCCGCGGTTTCGGCCGGCGCGCCGGCGATGATCGGTTCGCAACAAGTAGCGTAGGAACGGCCGGAGCCGCAGGGACAGTCGCTCATGTCGCAGGATCATTCGATTGAGTCCGCCGCGTGCAATCACGGAAGCGAGGTGCGTGCCGTGAAGGCGAAAGAGGGCGTGAAGGTGATTCGCTGAGGCCGCGGCGAGGGCGCCGCGGCTCCATTCGCACAACGTGTTCGTAGTAAAGTAACCTAATAGGTTACTTTGTGGGGAGGTGGAGCCTGGCGTCCTCGCCGGGCTGTTGGGCGGATGCAGGCATAACAAACCCGCCGGGGACGGCGGGTTCCACCTTGGGCAACACGGCGACGCGGTGCGGACTCACGTGCGCTCGGGTGCGGACTCGCGTGCAAAACGGTGCGGACATTGGGGCAACCGAGTGCGGTCATGCGCGCAACAAGGTGCGCACCTTCGGTCGACCGTGTGCGCACCTTGTCGCGACGTGGTGCGGACCTTTGGTCGATCGTGTCCGCACATCGTCGCGACCGTGGACGGACCTTGGCTCGACCGTGTGCGGACTTGGTCGCGACTCGGGACACAAAAAAGAACCCGCCGGAAAGGCGGGTTCTTTGGTTTGGGAAATCAGCCGAGGGCTTTGAGCAGGCGTTCGAGTTCGGCGCGTTTCGCCTGTTGGTCGGCGAGTTGTTTGCGCGCGCCTTCGAGCACCGCGGGCGGCGCTTTGCTCACGAACGCTTGGTTCGCCAAACGAGCCTCGGTGCCCGCGAGATGTTTCGTCAGCGTTTCGAGTTCCTTCGTGAGTCGCGCTTTTTCAGCACCGACATCGACGGAGCTCGCGAGGTCGAGATAGAGCGTGCCGAGCGGCGTGACGACGGCGGGCGCGCCTTCGACGGAGTCGCGACGCGTGATCTCGGCGGCACCGGCCATGCGCAGCACTTTAGCAAGGTTGGCCTCGACAGTCTGCCACGCGGCGTCGGTCGCGGTGAGGAGGAATTTCACGTCGCGGCGGCTGGCGAGATTGCGATCGGCTTTCAGCGCGCGAGCCTGCGACACGAACGTCTTCACGCCTTCGACGGCGGCGATCTGCGCGCGATCGAGAGCGACGTTGAACTCCTGCAGCTTCGCCTCGAGTTGCACGGTGTTTTCGACCTGCGCGTTTTCGATAAACGTGCCGGGCGCGCCGTAGCCGAGCAGGCTCCAGAGTTCTTCCGTGATGAAGGGGATGAACGGATGCAGGAGGAGCAGCGTCTGGCGCAGCACGAGATCCTGCAGCGCGAGGCAGCTGGCTTTTGTATCCAGATTCTGGAGCTTGGCCTTCGAGACTTCGACATACCAGTCGCAGAAGTCATTCCAGAAAAAGCCATACAAGGCCTGCACGGCGGCGCTGAACTCGAACTCGGCGAAGCAGCGGTCGATCTCGCGCGTGGTGGCGACGAGTCGGTCGAGGATCGCGTGGTCGTCGGCGTCGAACTTCGCGGGCTCGAGGCGGCGCAGGATGGCGTCGAGCGAGGAGTTGTCGCCGGCCTCGCCGCTCATCTGGCGGAAGCGGCACGCGTTCCAGAGTTTGTTGCAGAAGTTCTTGCCGCTCTCGATGCGGTCTTCCTGGAAACGAATATCCTGACCCTGCGGCGCGATGGAGATGATGCCGAAGCGGAGGCCGTCGGCGCCGTATTTCTCAATGAGGTCGAGCGGATCGGGCGAGTTGCCGAGCGACTTCGACATCTTGCGGCCCTGCTGGTCGCGGATGATGCCGGTGAAGTAAACATTCCGGAACGGAATTCGCCGGGCGATTTCCGCTCCGGAAAGCTGAGAGTTGAGAGCTGAGAGTTGAGAGCCGGAACCGTTGTTCTCGCTTCGGTCGCCCATGAACTCGAGGCCGGCCATGATCATGCGCGCGACCCAGAAGAAAATAATGTCAGGGCCGGTCACGAGCGTGCTCGTGGGATAGAAGTAGTCGAAGCCGTCGCGCTTCATCGCGTCCGCATCGGGCCAGCCGAGCGTGGCGAACGGCCAGAGCCACGACGACGCCCACGTATCGAGCACGTCTTCCTCCTGTTCCCAGTTTTCCGGATCGGACGGACCGTTGACAGAGACGTGCCAATTCTTCGGATCGGAGCGGTCAGCGCCTTTGCGATACCAAACGGGAATGCGGTGGCCCCACCAGAGCTGACGGCTGATGCACCAGTCCTGGATGTTCTCGAGCCAGTGCAGGTAAACTTTGGACCAGCGCTCGGGGTAGAACTTGATATGGCCGTCGCGCACAGCGGCCTTGGCTTCCTCGATCTTCGGATACTTGAGCCACCACTGTTCGGTGAGGCGCGGCTCGATCGGCACGTCGGCGCGCTCGGAAAAACCGACGTTGTTCGAATACGACTCCTCGTTGATGAGTGCGCCGCAGGCCTTGAGGAGCTCGGCGGCTTTCTTGCGACCGGCGAAACGATCCATGCCCGCGAGTTCGGGGCCGGCGAGTTCGTTGAGCACGCCGTTGGGCTGAAGCACGTCGACGATCGGAAGCTTGTGACGCAGACCGACCTCGTAATCGACCTTGTCGTGCGCGGGCGTGATCTTGAGCGCGCCGGAGCCGAATTCCTTGTCCACGGCCGTGTCGGCGATGATCGGAATCTCGGCGGCGGGCCCGATCGGGCGGCGCACTTTTTTGCCAATGAGATCGGTGTAGCGCGGATCGTCGGGATGGACCGCGATGGCGACGTCGCCGGGGATCGTTTCCGGGCGTGTGGTTTTGACCTCGATGAAACGGCCGGGCTGATCGACGAGCTCGTAACGCACGTGGTAGATCGTGCCGTTGGTCGGCTTCATGATCACTTCCTCGTCGGAGAGCGCGGTGAGCGAGACCGGGCACCAGTTCACCATGCGCTTGCCACGGTAGATGTAGCCGCGCTTGAAGAGCTCGACGAACACGTGGAGCACGCGCTTCGAATACTCCGGATCCATCGTAAACGCGGTGCGATCCCAGTCGCACGACGCGCCGAGGCGACGAAGCTGCTCGAGAATGATGCCGCCTTTTTCGTGGCGCCACTCCCAGACCTTTTCGACGAACTTTTCGCGGCCGAAATCGTGACGCGTTTTCTTCTGCTTGCGCAGCTCGCGCTCGACGACCGTCTGCGTGGCGATGCCGGCGTGGTCGGTGCCGGGGAGCCACATGGCGTTTTTGCCCTCGAGACGGGCGCGGCGAATGAGGATGTCCTGCAACGTGTTGTTGAGCACGTGGCCCATCGTGAGCACGCCGGTGACATTGGGAGGCGGGATGACGATGCTGTAGGCCGGGCGCGATTCGTCGACGTGGCCAGCGAAGGCCTTGGCGTCCATCCAGGCGCCATACCATTTCTTTTCCACGTCGCGCGGTTCGTAGCTCTTGGTGATCTCGGCCATCGGTCGGATTGGGTTGAAAACCCGACAGAGAACCGCCCGGCCCGGAGCGAGGCAAGTGGTTAAAATCTCCCTCACCCCGCGTGCGAACAGCGAAACCGCCGGAAGAACTTTTCGCGGTGAAATGTCACACAATCGTCACTTGCCACGCACACGGGCAGGTCGGGCGTGTCTGCGGGGGAACTTTGCTCGCATGAAAAAAGTTCTCACTCCCCTCTCGCCCGCCGAGATGCGCGCGCTGCAGCTCGAGTTGCTCGATGCGTTGGTGGAGCACTGCCGCGCCGCCGGTCTGCGTCACTACCTGTATTTCGGCACGCTGCTCGGGGCCATGCGGCACGGCGGCTACATCCCGTGGGACGACGACATCGATCTCGCGATGCCGCGGGAGGATTATGAACGATTTCGCCGTGAGTTTCCCGGCTCGGCGCTCGCCCGGAAATACGAGCTGCTCCACCTCGACACCGATCCGAACTTCGAGCTCGCGATCATGAAACTCGCCGATCCGCGCGCGCTGGTCTTGGGCGACCAACCCGCTCCGATTGGCGTGAACATCGACATCTTTCCGCTCGACCGCTGGCCGGTCAGTCGCCTCGGCCGCGCGCTCGCGCAGAACGGGCATCGGCTGGCGTTTTTCGTGCGGAGTTACTGCCTGCCGGGATCGACACCGCCCGGCAAATGGCCGCTGCACAAACGCGCGACCTTGGGCGTGCTCATGTGGCTCGTGCGCGGACGCGTGAAGCTGCGCACCGCGCTGCGCTGGCTCGATCGCTATCTCGCTGCGGTGCCCGGACCGTGCGCGCACGTGGGCACGCACTTCGTCGGACCGGACAAGAAACCCCGTTTCGAAGCGTTTGGCCAACCGGTGGATCTGATGTTCGAAAACCGCTCGGTGCCCGGACCCTCCGATCCGGTGACGGTGCTTGATCATCTCTACGGCAACTGGCGCGAACCGCCGCCAATGGATCAGCGCGGCGGACACGAATGCGCCGCCGTCGTCTGGTCCGACGCCGTGCTGCGCGCCGCGATCCAGCGACTCGATGTGCGCCAGCGCGGCTTGTTGCGAGATGTAGACAGTCTGCGTGCGCTGCTCGAGGCGAACGACCGTGTGCCCGAGGTGACGGAAGCGCCCCACTCTCCCGCAGAAGCGCGCCCATCGAGCGAAGCGGCGGCGACTTGAATCAAGCAGCGGACGGCGCCAAATCCGCCTCGCCGCGAGGGAAGAAAGTCCTTTCAGTGTCCGGCTTCCCATGCCCGACACGTTTCCGCCTTTCGCCAGCGAACCGCTGAAGCTAGAGCCCGGCCTCTCCGCCGCGGATCGGCTGGCAGCGTGCAAGAGCTATCTGCAGGCGGCGACGACGGTGCTCCACGCGAAGCACGCGCTCGGCGTCTCGGTCTCAACGTCGCCCGCGAGCGCGCAGGCGTGATCGATGCGATGCTGGAAGCATTGTTCAACGCCGCGACAGAGTGCTTCCAACAAGCCCACGGGCCGCAGCCCCCATCGTCAGGGCCGTGGCCGTGTCCGAATTTCCCTCCGTCTCCACTGAACCTGTGACGGTGTTGACCCTAGGCGCGTTTGAACTCTTCCACGTGGGCCACGTGCGTTTGCTGCAACGCGCCGCGGCGTTGGGCGACCGGCTGATCGTGGGGATCTCCGCCGACGCCTATTTGCGTCAGACCAAGGGGCGTGAGCCACTGCAAAGCGAAGCGGAGCGATTGGAAATCGTGCGTTCCTGCCGCTACGTCGACGACGCGTTCGTCAATGGATTGGGGCCGATCACCGAGACCGAGATCGCAGCCCACGGGGCGGATGTGCTGGCACTGGGAGACGACTGGCAGGGGCGCTACGATCATCTGTCGCGGGTGTGCCGCGTGGTCTACCTGCAACGCACTCCGGAGGTGTCGACCACCTGGCTCCGGGAAAAACTACGGTTCGAATGAAGGAAACTCTCTCGGCTGTTTCGCTCTCCGAGATGCGCGCGCTCCAACTGGAGTCGCTCGATGCGTTCGGCGAACACTGCCGCGCGAACGGGCTGCGTTACTACATCTGGGCCGGCACGCTGCTCGGAGCGATGCGGCACGGAGGTTACATCCCTTGGGATGACGATATCGACGTGGCGATGCCACGGCCCGACTACGAGCGATTGCGGCGTGAATTTTCCGGCTCCGCTCTGGCGGCGAGATATGGGTTGTATCATCTCGACACCGATCCCACCTGCGATCTGCCGATCGCCAAACTCACTGACCCGCGCGCACTGGTGCTGGGCGACACGCGCGCTCCGGTGGGCGTCGGTATCGATATCTTTCCGCTCGATCGCTGGCCCGCGGGACGACTCACCTCCACCGCCGCTCTCTTCGGACAGCGAATGTTCTTCCTCGGCTGCTGGATCGGATTCACCGACTCCATCGCGCGGCCGGCTCATTGGTCCCGAGCCAAATGGATGACGGCCGTTTTACTCCTGAAAATTTTCCACGGGCGCCTCAGCCCGCGCGGCGCACGGCGTGCACTCGATTGGTTTCTATCCACGCTCCGCGGACCGTGTGCCAATGTCGGCACGCACTGGATCGGACCCGTAACGAAACTCCGCTGGGAAACCTATGGCGACCCCACGTCCGTGACGTTCGAAAACCGGCTTCTGCCCGGCCCCGCCGATCCGATCGCAGTGCTCGATCACTTGTATGGAAATTGGCGCGAGCCACCGCCGTCTGAAGCACGCCGCGGGCACAACCGCACGGCCGTGGTCTGGAGCGACGCTCACCTGAACGCCGCCCTCGCGCGACTCGACCCACGGCAGCGCATGTTGCTGGCCGACGTGGAAAGTCTGCGCGCGATCGTCGCAAACGCCGACAGTGCCTCCGATAGAGTTTCGGTGCCGGAGATCGTTCGCACATGATACGCGTCTCCCTAGCTTTCGAGGGTGTGCTCACCGAGCCGTGGACCGCGCAGGAACTCGCGGGCCTGGATCAGCCGACGCTCCAAGCCTCCTGTCTTTCCGTGCTCGGCGAACGCGCACGTTTCGGTGCGCGTTCACTGGCCTCGTTTTTAGGAGCATTCGCCGAGGTTGAGATTCTGACCGTGCGAAGCGCCCCGACCGTGTCCGCGATCCGCCAATGGCTCGGCACTCATTTGCCGGAGCTGAAAAACGCTCCCGTGCACCCAACCCCGCCGGCGGAACGCACGCGTTTTGTCGCGGAGCGCGGCATCGTGCTGCACATCGAGCATGGTGCTCTTTCACCCGTTTCGCCTTCGGGAAAACCGCCCCCCTGCGTGTGCTGGCGCGACGAACCGGTGGAACACTTGCTCAACGCCATCGCTGGAAAGTTGGAGCAGCGCGCGGATTTGACGCTCGGCACGCGGCCCGTGCACAGCCTGCGCGAGCTGTATTCGTTCAGTTCGACTCCGGTTTACCTGGTCGAAACAGCGGACGGTCCATTCAAGGTCCGGGTGATCGAGCATGCCGACCAATCCGCTTTGCTCGCCACCCTCCACCGGCTCGCGAGCGAACACCCGGCGCTCGCGGAATTGCTCCCGGAGGAGTTACCCGGATTGCCCGCGGGTGTGCACGTCACGCCGTTCTTTCCCGCGCCCAAAGTCGAGGAGCAGAAGCCGCGCGATGGCCTCGACCTCGTCACGCGCGTGGCGCGATGGCAGGCGGCGTTGCACGATCTCACGCGTCGCAATGACAGCACCTCTCTGGTCTCGTGTGCCTGCGACGCCTTCAATCTGTGCGTAGCCGACGACGGCACCGCGCGGATCATCGACGCGGCCGATTGCTGTTTCGCGCCGCGCTGGCTGGATCTCGTTTGGACCGAGCGGCTGCTGTGCCAGTGGACGGGCGGCACGGCTCGTTATTTTGAAACGTATTTCCAATCGACTCCGGAGCGGCCGAGCTCGGCCGAGATCAACGAAGCGCTCACGAGCTACTACTTCCGCCATCAAACGATCATCCGCGACTCGCTGCGCCGCCGATCGGCGGATGAGGCGGTGTGCGCCATGCTCGGGCAGGTAAAATCATGGCGGGCCGCGATTCCGACCGAGACTTTGTTGCAAAATTACGCGGTCTGATCCGGACGTCCACGCTCGCCAAATCCGCCTCGCCGCGCGGGAGGAAAGTCCTTTCAGTGTCCGGCTTCCCATGCCCGACACGTTTCCGCCTTTCGCCAGCGAACCGCTGAAGCTTGAGCCCGGCCTTTCCGCCGCGGATCGGCTGGCAGCGTGCAAGAGCTATCTGCACGCGGCGACGACGGTGCTCCGCGAGAAACACGCCCTCGGTGCGTCCGGCCTCGACATCGCGCACGAACGCGCGGCGGCGATCGACGCGATGCTGGTCGCGTTGTTCGACTCCGCAGTGGAGCGTTATCAGCAGGCCCACGGTCCGCTGCCCGCGCCGGTTTCGCTCGTCGCGCTCGGCGGTTACGGCCGCGGCGAACTCAGTCCGCTCAGCGACGTGGATCTGATGTTTCTCTTTCCCGCAAAGACCAAGCCGGCCGCGGTCAAACCGTTCCTCGAGCAACTCACCAACGAAATTCTCTACCCGCTGTGGGATTGCGGGCTGAAGGTCGGCCACTCCACGCGCAACCTCGACGACGTCTTTGCCGAAGCGCGCAAGGACATCCAGACGCTCACCTCGCTGCTCGAGGCGCGACTCATCGCCGGCTCCGAAGCGCTGTTCGAAACGCTCGAGCAAAACTACCGGGCGTTCGCCACCACCGAGAACCCCAAGGGCTACATCGCCGCGCGCCTCACGGATCAGGTGCAGCGCCGCGCGAAATACGGCGACACGGTTTTTCTCCAGGAACCCGACCTCAAGAACGGCGTCGGCGGTCTGCGCGATTATCAAAACGCCGTGTGGATGGCGCGCGTGAAGCTCGGCATTCGCCACATCGACGAACTCGTCACGCAAAACTACCTGCGCGCGGAAGAGCTGTCGGAGTTCACCCGCGCTTACGGTGTGCTCCTGCGCGTGCGCAACGAACTGCACTTCCTGAGCGTGCGTCCGACCGACGTGCTCAACCTGGACATGCAGCCGCGCGTCGCCCAGAACCTCGGTTACACCGAGGAAAATCCGCTGCTGCGCGTCGAGCGCTTCATGCAGGATTACTACCGCGCGGCGCAGACGATCTTCCGCATCTCGAAACTCATCGAGAGCCGGCTCGCGCTCACGATCGGTCGCGATGCGCAAGGCGGCAAAGTCTCGCTCCGTGAATCGCTGCTCGCCTCGCGTTTCCGTCGCAGCAAGCGCATCGACGGTTTCCTGCTTCGCGGCCGCACGCTCAGCGCGGAGAAGCCCGACGTGTTTCAGGAAGATCCAGTGCGCCTGATTCGTGTCTTCCGCCACTGCCAGCAGCTCGAAGGCGAACTCGATTTTCACCTCCAGTCGCTCATCCGTGCCTCGCTCGTCCTGATCGACGACAACGTGCGCGCCAGCGATGCCGCCAACGTCAGCTTCCGCTCGATTCTCTCCGAAGCCGGCGCGGTGTTTCCCACCCTCAACATGATGCACGAGCTCGGCGTGCTCGCCCACTTCATCCCCGAGTTCGACGGGCTCACGTGCCTCGTGCAGCACGAGTTCTATCATCGCTACACGGCCGACGTGCACACGCTGGAGGCGATCCGTCAGCTTGACCTAATTTTTACCGAAGCCGAACCCATCACTTTGAAGTATCGCGAAGTGCTCCACGAGAGCTCCGAACCGACGCTTCTCTACCTCACGCTTCTGCTCCACGACATTGGAAAAGCCGAAGGTATTCAGGGACATGCGGAGTCCGGCGTGCGCATCGCCCAGCCCATCCTCGAACGCCTTGATGTGAGCGCGGAAGGCCGCGAGCTGGTGTCCTTCGTGATCAAAAATCATCTGGCGATGGCACGATTCTGGCAGAAACGAGACGTCGATGACCCCCAGACTGCCGCTGCTTTTGCCGAACTCGTTGGAGACGCCGAGCGTCTACGGCATCTTTACGTGCACACGTTCTGCGACGCGCGCGGCACCGCAGCCAGTTTGTGGAACAGCTACAAGGACACGCTTCACACGAGCCTCTTTCGCGCCACGCTCCAACGCCTGAACCTTGGTGACGCCGTTCACGCCACTTTCGAAAAGAAGAAGCAAATGACCCAACAGGAACTCATCTCCCGCAAGACGCCCGGAATTAGCTCCGACGAGATCGTCGCGCACTTCGGACTCCTGCCCGAGCGCTACTTCATCCAGACGGATGCCGACGAGATCGCGCTCCACATCCAGATGGTGAACCGCCTGTTGAAGTCTATCGCCAGTGCCGACTCGGTGGGTTCGCTCAAACCCGTCATCGAGTGGCAGGACGACCTCAATCGCTCCCTCACCGTCGTCAACGTCGTCACGTGGGATCGCGCCGGTCTTTTCTATAAACTCGCGGGCGCGCTCAGCGTCGCGGGCCTGAGCATTCTCGGCGCAAAAGTCATCTCGCGCTCCGACCACATCGCGATCGACACGTTCTACGTCGTGGAGCCCGGCCGCGGCGTCGTCCAGAGCGCCAGCGCGCAGGAACTCTTTGCGAAGACGATCGAGTCCGCGCTCGTCTCCAACAAGGACCTCTATCCCGAGATCGTCGCGCAGTCGAAGAAACACACCGGCAGCCGCTACACCGCCACCACCACTGGCGAGGTGCTGCACTCCTCCTTCCCTCCGACGGTCGAGGTTTACCACGAGCTCGCCATGCAGCGGACCATCGTGGAAATCCAGGCGCGCGACCAGATCGGCCTGCTCTATCGCCTCGCCAAGGCCATCTCGGATCACGGCTTCGACATCACCTTTGCCCGCATCGGCACCGAGCGCGGGGTCGCGATCGATACGTTCTACATCGAGAGTTCCGAAGCCGCCCAACCGATCGACACCGCACGGCTTGAGACGCTGCGCGACACGTTGACGGAAATCATCAAGCCGACGTCCGTCCCCGCGGCGTCCTGACGCGGCTGCGTCGCCGCACCGGCGCATCGTTTCTGCTCGCGCGGCACGGTTTCTCCGTCGCGACGTCCGCGGACGCGCACTGGAAGAGAAAATCCTGTTCGCGCTCCGCTGCACGCGCCAGTCTTGCGGCTCTCGTCCATGCCGCCTCACGCCGACCCGCGCGCCTATCCCGCTCTCTATCGGATCACCGCCCTTACCGGGCGCACGCCCGACCCGCGTGCCGCACTCGAGCAGATGCTCGACGAACTCATCTCGACGTTCGGCGCCGACGCCGGCTCGATCGCGCTCCTCAACCCCGCCGCCGGTCGCCTCGAAACCGAAGTGCAGCGCGGCATGCCCGCCACCGAAGTTCAGCTCGGCCTCAAACTCGGCCACGGCGTCACCGGTTGGTGTGTGCTCAACAACCGCTCGCTCCTCGTCACCGACGTGGCCACCGAGCCTCGCTACATCGCCGTGCGTCCGACCGCCCGCTGCGAAATGGCTGCGCCGATGCGCGACGGCGATCTCGTCATCGGCGTCATCGATCTCGAGAGCGATCGCGTCGCCGGTTTTTCCACCGAGGATCTCGCCCTGCTCGACGAACTCGCCGTCGCCGCCGCTCACGTCGTGCTGCAACTCTGGCGCGCTCGCCATCTCGAGGCTCGCTCCCGTCAACTCGAAGCGCTTCTCACCACCGGCCAATCACTTGTCTCCAAGCTCGAGACACAGGAGCTGTTTTCCGCCCTTACGCGCGATGCACGCCGCATGATGCAGGCGCGCGTTTGCGCACTGTATCTGCACGACACGGAGGAAAACCTCCTGCAATGCGTCGCCTTCGATGCGCCAGAGGATGCCCCCTCGCCCGTGCCCATGGGTGATCTCCCCGTGCATTCCTGCCTCGCGGGTTCCGCGGTGCAGACGAAGCGCCAGATCGATTTTCCCGACATCCAGACGCCCGGCTTCGACGGATTGTCCGATCTTCCGCCCGATCGCTCGCTGCGCTCCGCGTTGTTCACGCCACTGCTCTATGGCGGCGAGGTGCTGGGCGTGCTCGCGATCTTTACCGAGCGCGTGCATCGCTTCGATGACGGCGAGAAACGCGCCTGCGCCTCCCTCGCCGGCCTCGGCACCGTCGCGCTCCAAAACGCCCGGCTCTATGCCCGTGCGTTTCAAAGCGAGGAGATGCTCCGCAAGAACGAGCAGCTCACCACGCTCGGTCTGCTCGCCGCCGAGATCGCGCACGAGATCCGCAATCCGCTCACGGTGCTCAAGCTCCTCATCGGCGGACTCGGCCTGGACTTTCCCGCCAACGATCCGCGCAACACCGACCTGCGCGTGATCAACGAGAAACTCGATCAGCTCGAGAGCATCGTGCTCCGCGTGCTCAATTTCGCCAAGGCTCCCGCCGCGCTCCACTCGCGCTGGTCGCTCGCCGACATCGTCAGCGACACGCTCGTGCTCATGCGCCCCAAGCTCGCGCAATCGCACATCCAGCTCCGCTACGAACCTCCCGCGCAAACGCTCGTGGTCGATGCGCACAAGGGCCAGATTCAGCAGGTGCTGCTCAACCTCATCTTCAATTCCACCGAGGCGATGTCGAAGGGCGGCAAGCTCGCCATCGTCGTCGGGCAGGAGATGCGCGGCAATGCGCCTTACGCGATGATCGACGTCATCGACAGCGGCACCGGCATTCCGCCGCAACTCGGCGAGCGCGTCTTCGATTCGTTCCTCTCCGGTCGCCCCGGCGGCACCGGCCTCGGTCTCTCCATCGCCAAGCGCATTCTCGTGAGCCACCACGGCGACATCTCGCTCGTGTCCACCGGTCCCACCGGCACCACCATGCGCATCAGCCTCCCGCTCGCCAAATCCTGATCATGTCCGAAGAAATTTCCGCGTCCGAACACGAACGCCGTCGTCAGAAAAAACTGCTCACGCTTGCGATCGTGCTGCTCGTCCTCTGCGCGGTCGCACTGCTCGCATTGCCACTCGAACGCGTGCCGTTCTTCGCGCGGGTTTATATGGCGCTTTTCGATCTGATCATCGCGGCCGTGCTTTTTGTCGTGGGCCGGCAGAAATTCTCGGGGAAATAAAGGGCACTCGCGACGTGATTCGGTGGAGCCCGACGTCCTCGTCGGGATGAACGTGCTGCGAAGCCACAAAAAACCCGCCGAGGACGGCGGGTTCCACCTTCAGAGATTGCGCGCGGCGCGAGATCCGCCGCTTCGCTCACTGCGCCGGCACGAGCCGCAGGTCGACCATCAGGTCAGCCGCGAGCTTTTCCAAATCCGTGCGCACGGCCGTCAGATTCACCGCCGGCGGCACAAGCACGGTCGCCCGCGCCTGAAACAACGTGCCGCCGCCCATCGGCGCGCTCACGCGCTCCGACGAAAGCTCCTCGACGTTGACGCCATGCGTGGCGAGCACGCCCGACACGCTGCGCAAAATTCCCGGACGATCGTTGCCCACGAGCTCGAGCGTCGCGATCGCGCCCTTGCCCGCCGCGATCTCCGTCGGCTCCGTGTGCAGCACGACGCGGAGTCCGTTCTTCTCGAGTTCGGCCAGCGCGCCCCGCAGCTCCTCGACCCGCTCGCGCGGCACCTCGACATGCAGGATGCCCGCGAACTGACCACCGAGCCGGCACATGCGGCTCTCGAGCCAGTTGCCGCCGTGATCGGCCACGGAGGCCGCGACGAGTTGCACGAGTCCGGGGCGATCCTCCCCGATCACAGTCATCACAAGATTGGCGAGCATGAGTGGATTTTCGATTTTGGATTCTCGATTTTCGATTGTCACGTGTCGCGCGTCTCAACGCGAGCTGTCTTCAATCGGAAATCGAAAATCGAGAATCCAAAATCAAAAATCCGATCACTCTTCCAACTCCACGTTCCAATACGCGAGGTCGAGGAAGTCTTTCCACATCTCGCGGTGCTGCGCGCCGAGCACGAGCGAGATGACCGGACGCCACTTCGGGCGCACCGGTTTGCGGATGAGCCGCATGTGCGCCTCGTGCGGGAGTCGGTTGGCCTTTTTCGTGTTACACTTGATACACGAGCACACGATGTTCTCCCACGTGGTCTTCCCGCCGTAATCGCGCGGGATCACGTGATCGAGGTTGAGCTGCTCGCGCGGCATCACCCGCGCGCAATACTGGCAGGTGTTCTTGTCGCGCTCGAAAACGTTGTTGCGCGTGAGCTTCAGCTCCTTGCACGGCAGCTTGTCGAAAAACGTGAGGAGAATAACCCGCGGCAGCCGGATCGTGCGGCTCGGCGTGTGCACCGCCTCGAGATCCACGATCGGCGGATTGTGTCGCGAGAAGTCGATCCAATCGAGCAACGCGAACGTCCGAAAATCGTCGTCGTGGTGATGAACCACTTGCGCGTGTCCGCGCGAGAGGAGAGCGAAAGCCCGCCGTGCGCCGATGACATTTACTGCCTGCCACAGGCGATTTAGAACCAGCACCGGTTGATCGAGCGCGGCCTCCATACGGGAACACCGCAATAATGATGCGACAGCGGCACTGTCAAGGATACGGGTCCCAAGTCGCGACCAAGTGCGCACACGGTCGAGCCCAAGAGCGGACCACGTCGGGCGCGGGTGCAGCCTCTGTCGAGACGAGGTTCGGCGTGAGTCGGGATGCGATGTGCCCCCGTTTGTCATTCTGAGCGCAGCGAAGAATCCCGTGTGCGCTTCGTCGCACGTGTGAGCGGTGAAAATCCAACTGGATTCTTCGCTACGCTCAGAATGACAAGACACACGCCGGTGGAGCCCGCCGTCCCCGGCGGGCTGCGCACGTCACGCACGCCAAACAAGCCCGACGAGGACGTCGGGCTCCACCGAGTCGGACTCGCTCAACTCGCGGTCTTTTGATCTTCGCTCGCGAGTGCGGGCGCGAGGGCGATGCCCTTCATTTTGATGCCCGTGAGTTTCTTCACGATCAGCGGAGCCTCGGATTCGGCGACGTCCACGAGCGTATGGCGTTGGTGAATATCGATCGCTCCGACCACGTTCGCATTGAGCCGCGTGACGCCGGAGATTTTTCCCACGATATCGCCGGGCGTGATGAGCTGTTTGCGACCGACGTTCAGGAAAAGCGTGCTCATGCCCGGTTCGCGCCCCGTGCGCGCGGGACGTTCGTATTTGGATTTCTTGGACGCCGGAGTGGACTCTTCGGCGCCTCCATCGTCCGGAGAATCCGCAGCGGGAGTCGGCTGCGCTCTCGGAGCCGATTTCGCACGCGTCCATTCCGGAGCCGGCTTTCCACTGAAAGCCGGGGTCGGGGCTGGAGCCGCTTTCTTCTCCGTCGCGCTGTCTCCGCCTTGCAGCAGGTGAATCAGCGCGGAGCAAATGTCGGTGCTCGTGTAGCCTTGATCGAGCAGGCGATCGATCATGCGGTCGCGCGGCTTGAACTCCTTTGCGTCGAGGGTCGCACGAATTTTTTCGAAGAACACGTTGGTGCGTGCTTCCTCGACTTCGTCGAGCGACGGAATCTTGCCACGGCGAATGTTGAGCTTCGCCCACCGCATCATGCTCTGGAGTTTGTAGATCTCCTGGCCGGAGACGAAGGTGAAGGCCTTGCCCGAGCGTCCCGCGCGACCCGTGCGTCCGATGCGGTGCGTGTAGTCCTCGGCGTCGTTGGGCAGGTCGAAATTGATCACGACTTCGAGGTCATCCACGTCGAGTCCGCGAGCCGCGACGTCGGTCGCGACGAGAAACTCAAAACCGCGACGGCGGAACTTATCCATCACGCGATCACGCTGCGCCTGCGAGATGTCGCCGTGCAGGCGATCGACGGCGTAGCCGCGCGCGTGCAGGTGTTCGTCGAGATCGTCCACCATGATCTTCGTGCTGCAGAAAATGATGCCGTAGCGGAAATCGTGGACGTCGATCAACCGGGTAAGCGCCTCGATCTTCGAGCGGCGGTCCACCTCGAAATACGTCTGCTCGACCTGCGGCGCGTTTTGCGCGACCGCCTCGATCTTCACCCACGCGGGATCTTTCGAGTAGCGTTTGATGAGGTCCTGAATCGCGCGCGGCATCGTGGCCGAGAAGAAGAGCAACTGCCGTTGCTCGGGCACCGCGGAGAGAATTTTTTCGATGTCCTCGCGGAAACCCATGTCGAGCATGCGGTCGGCTTCGTCGAGGATCACGAGCTTGAGCGTGTCGAGTTTCAGCGTGCCGCGATCCATGTGATCCATCACACGGCCGGGCGTGCCGATGACCACCTGCACGCCGGCGGCGAGCGCGCGGAACTGGCGCTCATAGCTTTGGCCACCGTAAATCGGCACGCCTGACACGCCGCGTTTGAAAAACGCCAGCTTGCCCGCCTCCTCCGCGACCTGCACCGCGAGTTCGCGGGTCGGACACAGAATCAGCACCTGCACGGCGCGTTGCTTCGGGTCGACTTTCTCGATCGCGGGGATCGCGAAAGCCGCGGTTTTACCCGAACCGGTCGAGGAGAGACCGACCACGTCGCCGCCCGCCATGATCGCAGGAATCACCGCAGTCTGGATGGGCGACGCCTCCTCGAATCCCATCTTGTCGACGGCCTTGAGCAGCTCCGGCGACAGACCCAGCTCGGCGAATTTTCTTTTTTCCATGCGCCAACGTGAGCGCAGTGCGGCAAAAAGAAAAGGCGCTAAAACGTTAGCCTGCCGGAGACGCTCAGCCGTTCACGAGCTGGCGCGCGAGTCGATTATGCTGCTCCACCACCATCGGGAGATCGACCGTAGTGAGCTTTCCATCGCGGACGACGGTGCGGCCGTTGATCAAACTCAGCGCCACATGCGCGGACTGACAGAACACGAGCGCGGCAACCGGATCGTGCGGCGCCCCCGCGAACGCGAGCCGCCGCAGATCGAACGCCACCAGATCCGCCGCCATTCCGGGCGCGAGCGCGCCGATATCGTCGCGGTTGAGCACACGCGCGCCACCGAGCGTGGCGAGCTCGAGCGCATCGCGTGCGGTCATCGCCGACGGACCAAAACCCACGCGCTGCAACAGCATCGCCTGGCGCACTTCGTTGAGCATGTGCGCGCCATCGTTCGACGCGGAGCCGTCCACGCCCAGCCCCACCGGCACGCCGCGCCGGTGCATCGTGCAGACGGGCGCGATGCCGGATGCGAGTCGCATATTGGAGCACGGGCAATGCGCCACGCCGGTGCCAGTCGTAGCAAATTTCTGGATACCGGCGTCGTCGAGTTTCACGCAGTGCGCGTGCCACACATCGCGGCCGAGCCAGCCGAGCTCCTCGGCGTATTCGGCGGGCGTGCAGTTGAATTTCTCGCGCGAATACGCGACGTCGTTGTCGTTTTCCGCGAGGTGCGTGTGCAACGAAACACCGAGGCTGCGCGCGAGCGTCGCCGCCTCTCGCATAAGGTCGCGACTCACCGAAAACGGCGAACACGGCGCGACCACGACTCGCTGCATCGCGAAGCGTTTGGGGTCGTGATACGCCTCGATCACGCGCTGCGTGTCGCGGAGAATCGCTGCTTCGTCCTCGACGACGCTGTCGGGCGGCAAGCCGCCTTTGCTGCGGCCGACGCTCATCGCGCCGCGGCTCGCGTGGAAACGCATCCCGATCTGCGCCGCGGCCTCGATCGAATCATCGAGCCGGCTGCCGTTCGGAAAGAGATACAGGTGATCGCTCGAGGTCGTGCAGCCCGAGAGCATCAGCTCGGCCATCGCGGTGAGCGTGGACACGCGAATCATCTCAGGCGTGAGCCGCGCCCAGATCGGATAGAGCTGCTGCAACCAACCAAAAAGCTCCGCGTCCTGCGCCGCCGGCACCGCACGCGTGAGACTCTGATACATGTGGTGATGCGTGTTGATCAGGCCGGGAATCACGATGTGCCCGGAGAGATCGATCACGTCGTCGGCCTGCGCATCGCGCAGCTCCGCAGTGGAACCGACCGCGACGATGCGGTTGTCTTCGATCAACACAGCGCCATCGCGAATCTCGCGACGGTTCGCGTCCATCGTCACAACGACGTCCGCCTTCTTCAGCAGCTTGATCCGAGACATCGGAGCGTCAGTCCAACTCCGCCGCGATGGCGTCGAGCATTGCGAAGTGGCGCTGCTTCTCGCTCGCCGGCAGATCGGCCACTTCGAACCCGTTGCGCGCGATCTTCACCAGCGTGGCGCGATCGAGTCCGCCTTCGGTGCCAAGCGCGACGTAGTCATCCGTGAGTCGGTTACCGAAGAGCATCGGGTCGTCGGTGCTGATCGTGCAGCGCACGCCGGCATCGAGGAAGCGCTTGATCGGGTGCTCGCGCATCGACGAGACAGCGAGGAGTTTCACGTTGCTGATCGGCGTCATGTCGAGCGTCACGTCGCGCTCGCGCAAAAGCTGGATCGTGTCCGGATCGTTGATCGCGCCGAGGCCGTGCTGCACGCGCGTCACGCCGAGAAACTCCACCGCGCGGCGCACATCGCTCGCCGGAGAAAACTCGCCCGCGTGGGCTTTGGTGACCTTGCCGAGCGAGCGCACGCGCGCCCACACGTCGCGACTCCACGGCTGGAACTCCGGGCGCTCGAAACCGTGCAGATCGACGCCCGACACTTCGTCCCACGTAATCGCCTCGTCGAGGATCGACACAAACTCGCCCGCGTAGTGGTCGCGGAACATGCCGAGGAACAACCGAAATTCGAGCCCCGGCGGCACGGCCGCGCGAATGGCTTTCGCGATCTCGCGAAACGGCACATCGATCACGGTCGCGGTGCCGAGATGGAAGCTCGCCTCCACGTAGGGCACGTTTTGCGCGACGAGATCGGCGAACACGCGCTTGCAGCTCTCGTGGTAGTTCTCGGGCGTCTTGAACCAGTGGAAGAAATAGCGATCGAACTGGTCCTGAAACTGCGCGAAGTCCGTGAAGCGATAGTCCGGACTCCAATACGCGGGCGGTTTCTCGAAGAACACCGGATCGAGCCGGCGCGCGAGTTCCAGCGGCAGGGCACCCTCGAGATGGAGATGCGTTTCGGTTTTGGGAAGACGTTGAACAAAGCTGGTGAGATCGGCGGCGGTCATGAAGGAGGAAGGTGCAAGGCCTCGCGTTCGAAGCAATCCACATGCCGCTGGGGGCACACGTTGTGCTGAGTTTTGCGCTTCCATGCACGCTCCGCCGCTTCGACACACACCGCCTGTCATCGTCCCTGGTATTCCGATCGCCAAAAGCCGCCCGCCGCGCCCCGGTCGTCGCAACCTCACGCTCGTGATCGGCGCGATCCCGCAGGAAACGGATCTCGTCGAGTGGGCGTTGACGCAAAAGAAGCGCGGCAAGCTCGTGGGCTTCCCCTACGTCGAGGGTCGCATCAAGGGCCGCCGCGTGATCGTGACCGTGACCGGCATCGGGAAGACCAACGCCACGATGATCACGACGTTGTTCGTCGAAAAATTCCGCCCCGCCGAAGTGCTGATGTGCGGCACTGCGTCGCGGATCGATTCGGCGATTCGCAACGGCGACGTGATCGTCGGCGAGGTCACGTGCAATCACGACATGGGCTCGCTCGGCGAAAACTACGCGATGGAGTATTTCGGCTCCGAAGGTCCGCTCGGCGATCACTCGCCGATCGTTTATCCGGGCGATAAAAAACTCCTCTCGCTCGCCCGTCGCGCGATCAAAACGCACGTGCCCGAGACCGCCACGCACCACGAACCGAGTTATGTGCCGATCGTCCGACTCGGGCGCATCACTTCGGGCGATCAGTTCGGCATCCCGCAGGCACGCATCGATGACATTCTCGCGCAACTGAAGCCGAACCTCATGGAGATGGAGAGCGGCTCCGTCGCCGAGGTCTGCTACTACCTGCGCACGCCGTTTCTGTGCATCCGCAGCGGCAGCAATCGCACGCAGAACTCGCCCGACAACGACTACCGCAAGCTCTCGCCCTTCGCGTCGCGGCAGGCCGCGCTGTTCACTGTCTCGGTCGTGAGAGAAATCGCCGCCGCCGCGAAGACCATGCCGGCCAAATGAAACTCTTCACGCGCGGCGACGTCGACGGGTTCTTCGCGATCGCGCTGGATAACATTGTCCAGCTGCTGATCGTGCCGGCGCTTTGCCTGCAAGTAGTGGGTTTCTCGCCCGAGCTCGTTTACGGACGGATTCTCCCCGGCATCGCGGTTTCCTATCTTTTCGGAAATCTCTTCTACGCCTGGCAGGCGCACCGCCTCGCCCGTCGTGAAAATCGCACTGACGTGTGCGCGCTACCGTTCGGCCTGAACACGCCGACGTTCATCGCCTATACGTTCCTCGTGATGCTGCCAGCGAAGCAGATCGCCATCGCGCAGGGCGCGCCGAATCCCGACGAGATCGCGTGGCAGGCTGGACTCGTCGCGTGTGTGGGTTCGGGGTTGATCGAGTTCTTCGGCGCATTCGTCAGCGAACGCATCCGGCGCATGACGCCACGCGCCGCGCTGCTCGCGGCGCTTTCGGGCGCTGGCATGGCGTTTCTCACGCTGAACTTTCTCTTCAACCTCTTCGCGCACCCGATCGTCGGGCTTTCCACGCTCGGACTCGTGCTCGTGTTTTTCTTCGGCGGTTTGAAACCCAAAGGCGGCATCCCGGCCGCGCTCGTGGTGCTTGCTGTTGGCACCGCGCTTTCGTGGGCCACCGGACTCGCTCCGCAGGCCGCCCTGCCCGCGGACTCGCTCGGATTTTATTTGCCCATCCCCGCGCTCGGACAGTTGTGGGATGGTTTCTCCGGCGGCCATATGTTGCCGTATCTCTCGGTGATTTTGCCGATGGGCCTGCTCAATCTGCTGGCCTCGCTCCAGTGCATCGAATCCGCCGCCGCGGCGGGAGATTCGTATTCGACGCGTTCGTCGCTCGTGGTCAACGGACTCGGCACGCTCGCCGCAGCCTGCTTCGGTTCGCCGTTTCCGACCTCGATCTATATCGGACATCCCGCGTGGAAACGCATGGGTGCACGCGCGGGCTATTCGACGCTCAATGGCCTTTTCATCACCGCGCTCGGACTGACCGGCTCGATGGCGATGATCGCATGGGCCGTGCCCGCGGATGCTGGCGTCGCGATCATCGTGTGGATCGGGCTCATCATCACCGTGCAGTCCTTCGAAGTGACGCCCAGAGCGCACTGGCCCGCGGTCGTGCTCGGCATGACGCCGGTGATCATCGCGTGGACGACCTTTAACATCAAAAACGCCCTCCGGCTCGGCGGCTTCGGCAGCGTGCCGGGACTCGAGTGGACGCCGGAACTCGTCGGCGTGTTTCAAAACGCCGGCACCGCGATCTCCGGCGGATTCGCGCTCGAACAAGGCACGTTTTACTGCGCGCTCGTGCTCGCGACCGTGACCGTTCTCATCATCGAAAAACGCCTGCTCGTTGCGTCCGTTTGGTCACTCGCCGCCGCCGCGTTGAGTTTGCTCGGGCTTCTGCATTCGTGGCGTCTTGCTCCCACGGATACGCTGAGTTCGCTTCCGCTGCTCGACCGCATCACCGACGCAACTGCGACCAGCGACTCGCTCTTTCCCGCCGCGAGCTACGCCATCGGCTACGCCGCGCTCGCGTTGATCTGCTTCGTGGCCCGTTTCGTGACTGAACCCGACCCGAACGGCGCCGCATAGTGCGCCGAGTCGGGACAAAGTGCGGCTCGAGTCGGGCCATTGTCCGCACCACGTCGGGACACGTTGCGGACACGATCGCGACCAGGTGCGCACACAGTCGAGCCTACGTGCGGACCGACTCGCGACGGAGCACCTTGCGTGCAACGCGCGCGGCGATCGTTCGCACCTGAAGCAACACACGTCCCGGGATTTTCCACGGAGACTCGAGGTCCCAGAAGATCGTGAGGTAGCTCACGTAGGCCGAGAGAATGAAGCACCCGCGCCACGGCGAATACGTGTGGTATTGGCGCTCGAAATTGCAGACGTAGCAGATCGCGCGGGAGCGCCACGCGCCGAAACCGGAACGCGCGGCCATCTCCCACTGTTGCCAACGTTCGTGCGAGAGCGGTTCGAGCCGGCGCCGCACGTCAGCCGGTATCGGCAGCTCGGCGCGTTCGGCGAGGAACAGCGTCGTGCGATAAAGCACGGTGCCATACTTCCGCTGCTCGGCGTGTTGGATAAAGCGATCCCAATCCACGCGCCCGCGCCGCAAGATCATCGCGGCATCGGCCACCCAGCGGAACGGCGGGACGAGGTTGGCAATCGCGCCGTGCAAACAGGTGTGAAACAGCTGATCCGTGTCGTTGAGCACGCGGGTTTCCACGCCGCGCAAGGTGAACGGCTCTGATCCGTCCCAAAACGCCTGCTCTGCAGCCGTGTCGAACGCCGCGCGATCGACACGCCAGTGCAAATCGAGGTCGCAGCCGCCGGGTTTGCGAAACGTCCAACTGTGCTCGAACTGCACCGGCCGGATTTTCACGACGCTTTCGTTTTCCGGCGACCAGCCGTTCGCCCGGAGAGCGGCGACCGCTTGCGGGAGTTGTTCGAACGGCACCACCACGTCGATGTCAGCCATGGCCCGCAACGACGGCGACGGATAATGCAGATGCGCCAGCGGCAGGCCTTTGAGCAAAAGAGTGCGAATGCCTGCAGAGTGCAGAAGCAGCAGTGCCTCCGCCGCGCGTGCGAAAATGAGCTGGTTCTCATACCAGGTCCTCCGCGCGATGCCCTGATAGCGACCGACACACGGATCGGCCGCTGCGCGGGCGCCGAGGTTGTGCAACAGCAACGAAAGCATGCGCATCGAGGATGCGTCGACGTCGTCGAGATCGATCGCGCGCTGCCACGCCCGCCACGCCTCCTCCGCGGCATCGCCAGACGCGAGGCTCGCTTTCAGAAGGAGCAACTGCACCGGCGTGGGCCAGTTGATCGAAGAGAAATCGACAGTCGGCATCGGTGGAAAAGTTTACGGCGAGTTCGTCGGTAAGGCTCCGTCCGATGCCGGCGAGGATCCGGCGGCACGCTTGCGATCAAGCACCGACTTGAGGATGCGCGCGAAATCGGGACGCGCCTGCGGTTGCGTGCGACTGAGATTGGTGCGGTGCAGCCGACGATGGAGCAACACATCGGGCAGCATCTCCGCCCGAATACCGAGCGCCTGCGCACGCGAATACCAATCGACGAAGTAGCCCACCTGCCACTGGGTGCCGATATCGCCGACGCGCAGCACATCGGTCCGCCGAGCCAGCATCGTGCCGAGCGTCACGGCAGGGATCGGATCAGGCGGGCAATGAATCCGCGTTTTCTCGTCGTCGGTGAGATCGGGGCTGTGAAAGTTTTTCGCGTGGCCGAAAACGAAGAGCGGAGACGACGACGCGGTCAGCACCGCAAGCTGCCGCTCGAGTTTGCCCGGAGTCCAGAGATCGTCGGCATCGACAAACGCGAGCACCTCGCCTCGCGCCTCGGTGAACGCGCGGTTGAGAGTCGCAGCGGGACCGGAGTGCGGTTTTTGCACGAGCCGGACTTTTTCGACGCTCTCCACGATCGCGGGACCGTCGTCCGTGGAGCCATCGTCCACGACCACGATTTCGCTCACCGGCACGGATTGCGTCAGGACGCTGTCGAGCGTCTCCCGCACATACCGGGCGCCGTTGTAGAGCGGGATGAGCACGCTGATGGTCGGGGTTGCTGGATTCATGCGGGAGAAATCGGAGCGCTCTGCACGCGCCGGTAGAGATCGAGGTGAAACTGAAAGTAACGCTCAAAACCGAACCGCTCGGCGGCTCGCTGACGGGCGGCGGTGCCCAACGACTGCAGTCGCGCCGGATCGCCGAGCGCGAGACGCAGGGCCGCGGCCAACGCGGGCGCGCTGTCGTTTTCAACGAGCCAGCCCGTTTCTCCCTCCGATACGAGTTCCGGCACGCCACCGTTGCGCGTCGCGATCACAGGGCGCGCCATCTGGGCCGCATCGAGCGCGACGAGGCCGAAGGGCTCCGCATAGCGCGAGGGCATGATGACGAGCGTGCCTTCGTTGACGAATTCGGGCACGCGCGCGGGCTCGATCCAACCGCGAAACTCGACGGCGTCTCCGAGATGGAGTTGCGCCGCGCGTTCCAGCAGCCGGGCGCGCTCCGGACCATCGCCACCCAAAATCAGGCGCACCTCGGAAAATTCGCGATGCACGATCGCGAATGCGTCGAGCAAAAGATCGAAGCCTTTCTCCGGCACCAAGCGTCCGTAGCTCACCACCACCGGTGGATTCATCGGCAACGGCGAAGGCTCGGCGTTGGGAAACGGAATACCGTGATATTCGGTTTGCACCCGCGCCGCGACGTCGGGGATCAAATCCCGCACGTGCCGCGCAAGGAACTCCGAGAGCGACACAATCCTGCTGGCCTCGCGCATCGTGGTCAGGAATGCGCCCCCCGAAGCCACCAACCCGGGCAGCGAGTCGTGAGTGCAATGCAGGCTGACAGCAAACGGCCTCGGCTGGCCGCGACGCACCATCTGAAACGCAACCAACAGCGAACCGAGCGTGTGGACATGCTCCACATCAGGCTGAAACTCGGCGCGCAAGCGCGACATCTCGCGGCAGGCGCCGGCGAAGGCCGGCAGATCTTTGCGAGCCAGCGCGCGTTCCACGCCTAAACGGAAAACACGCACGCCATTGATGACCTCTTCAGCCGCGAGGGTCGCTGGCTCCCGATTGCAGATCACTGCAGCTTCGTGCCCTGCCCGCACCAACGCCTCGGCGATGAGACGAACGATCGTCTCGATGCCGCCAATTTTCGGTGCGTAGAGCTCGCTCCAAAAGAGAATCTTCATGACTGCGCGTAGTTGAGGGTCGTGTGCGTTGAGGCAATCGCGTCCGCGTAAACGCGCTCATACTCCGCGGCGCAGCGTTCCATCGAATACGCTTCGCGCACATGAGCTCGCGCGGCCTGACCCAGCGCTTCCGCTTCGCGCGGATTGCGCAGCAGGCGTTCGATCGCGCCAGCGAGCGCGGCCTCGTCGCCGCCAGGCACGAGCAGACCGGTCACGCCATCGCGCACGATGCCCTTCAGCCCGCCGACGGCACTCGCGATCACCGGCCGGGCCATCTGGGCGGCCTCGACGGCCACCAAACCGAACGGTTCCTCCCACGTGGACGGCACGAGCACCGCAGTCGCGCGATTGAGCGCCTCGGGAATTTTGTTCGGTTCGATCCATCCGCAGAGTCGCACGACATCCTGCAGACCGAGTTCGTCGCGGAGCTTTTCCAACCGTTGGCGCTCCGCGCCGTCGCCGGCGATGGTAAGCGAGAGTTCAGGCCAGTCAGCTCGCAGTCGCGCCATCGCGCGGATCGCGACATCGAAACCCTTGGTGGGATCAAGGCGCCCGAAGGAAAGAAGCGTCGGCGGAGCAAACGGTAGCGGCGCGGGTAACTCCGTCGGCCAGGGCACGCCGTTGCCGATCACGGTGGTGCGCTCCGTCCAACGACCGCCGAGCGCCTCCCAGTTTTGGCGCGTGGCTTCGGATACGGCGGTGATACGCACGCCGCGTTCGATGATCCGGCGGAGTATCTCTCGCGGAAAACCAACGTGCTCCAGCGGCGTGTGCAGCGTCATCACCGTCGGCGCCTTCGACGCGGCCTGGGTGAGAAAATCCACCCACGGCGTCGCACTGAAAACATGCACATGTATCAAGTCGGGCTGCTGTTCGCGCTTCAGACGCGTCACCTCGTCCACGGCCCGGCGCAACTGCTCCGGCGAACCGCTGCGCAGCGCGTTGGTAAACGGTATCCGATGAATCGATACACCTTCGTGCACTTCGTGCAGCGGCATCGAATCAAACGGATGTTCGGTCCAGACGCTGACCTCGTGACCGGCTGCGCGCTGGCAGGCAATCAATCGGTAGAGCAGGGTTTCGACGCCACCGATGCGCGGCCAGTAGCCAGAGCTCAGGTGAACGATTCGCATGGGTTTCAGCGTGCGGCGGCGCCAATCAACTCACGCAGTCCCGGCGCCACGGTTTCAAAGCGCGATCCGAGATTCAATCGGTAGGACGGAACAGCGCGCACCAGATCGGCGAGCGATTGCAACGCGGTGGATTGACGCTCGCCCAGTTGCAGCAGCGTGCTCGGCGCAAGCGCACGGAGCGCTTCTGCGGGAGAAGTGCGTTCGAAGCTGGTCGTTTCCAACCCACTGATTCGCGGAACGACGATTGCGCGCAGAGGAAGCTGTGTCGCCACCCGATGCCCGGTCGCTTCGCCGAGGAAGATCATCGGCTTTTCGAACTCGTCTGCGTTGGGATCGATCGCGAGCGACGCGAGGCGGGGGAATCGTTGCAGGTGACCACGGTGGAGTTTGCCGCTGCGATAGAGCGAATACACCACCGGCGACGGCGCGCTTGCCGCCACGCAATAATCGTCGGCGAGGTAGTTCAACCCCGCCTCGGCCGCGAGCAGACAGGTCGTGGATTTGCCCGAGCCTCCCTTGCCCACCAACAGGACCGCGCCGTCATCGTCACCCACACAACCGCCGTGGACGAGGTTGAGGTCGCGCTCCCGCGTCCACCACGAGAACACCTGCAGCAGCGGCGAGGCGTGATGATAGGTCGGCAGCTCGGCAGCGTTGCGCGTCCACACAAAGGCGCGACTCGTTGCCGCATGATACATGAGGATGAGGTGCGACCACGGTGCGACGAACACGCGCAACGAATCGTCACCACATGGACGGAAGATGCCATGAGGCGGCAGATTTTCCGGCCACGCCCAAGGTGGAGGTGGAAGCGCAGCCTGCGTCTCCGCTCCGTCCCAACCCATGATCGTCAGACTCGGCGCGCCGGAACCCGCCGGCAGGTGCGCGATCGCCGACAAGATCGCCGGCTCCAGTTTCACGCCGGCGAAAGCGAAACACAGCGAGTGGCCACCCAACGACAAACAGCGGGAGGATCCGCCCAGTCGTGCGTGCAGTTGCTCGAAGCTCCGAGCAGCTTGCTCCACATAGCGCGCGGCAACCTCGGGCGACAGTTCACCCGCGTGCACGGCGGAGCCTCGTGCGGAATCTACGCTCATCAAATCGTTCCCGTTCGTCTCCGCGTCGCGGAGAGCGTCAGGATTGAGTCGGCGGTTTGACCGGCCAGCCCGTCACATCGACCTCGTGGATCGGATCGATCATCAGGAGCTGCTGCATGTCCGTATAGAGATCGAAAACGGGTTTCGCGTAAGCGGACGGCAACGCCACCTCGGCAGGCTGAGGTGCTTCGGACGCAGGACGCTCGACGAGCAACGATTGCTTGGTCAGGTCCGTGACCAGCGTCTGCACATCGGCCAGCACTTGGTCCGGAGAAGCGGACGTCGCTTGGGCAATTCTCGTCGCGATCTCCGTCACTTCCAGGCCCTGCGCAAGCAGATGCCACATCGGAACGGCCGACTCGCGCAGACTGTAGTAGCTGCCGTTACGCAGATTGATGACGAGCACCTCGGTATCGAACGACTCATGCGTGACATCGGGCGCGTTTACGCGGTGACGGGAGGCCATGAAGTGGAGCCCCCGAGCAAGCAGCGCGCCGCAAATGAGGCGACCAGAAACTTACGCCGCCCCGCAAAAAACGTGCACTTTACGCCGGTTTCTCAGCGCACCTGCAGCGTGCTGCCGTCGTAGTCGAGGCCGAGCGAGGGAATGACCACGGCCTTGCGGTTGCCGTCCTTGTGCACGCGACCCGCGAGCCAGGCGTCGTAGCCACTGGCTTGCGCGGCGGCGAGAACCTGGTCCGTCAGCTCCGGCGACACATACGCCGCGAAGCCGATGCCTTGGTTGAAGGTCGCATACATCTCGCGCGTGGAAATCGGGCCGGCCTGCTCGAGGAATTTGAAGAGCGGCAGCGGCTCGCGCGGAGTCGTGATCTCGTAAACGAACGGTTCGTCGAGGCGCATGAGTTTGCGCCAGCCGTGGCCGGTCACGTGGGCGACGTAGTTGAGCTTGAGTCCGCGGCGCTGGCACTCGCGGACGAACGCCACGTAGATCACGGACGGCGCGAGCAGCGCTTCGCCGTAAGTGCGCGAGTCACCGAAACCGATCGGTGTCTGGTAACCCTGCGGCAGACGCTCGGCAATCAGGCGGCAGAGCGAAAGTCCGTTGGTCTGCACGCCGGAGCTCGCGAGGAAGATGATACTGTCGCCGTCCTTCACGTCGCCCGTGATGCGGAGCGATTTCGGCGCGATCTTTCCGATGGCCGAGCCGGCGAGCACGATCGTATCCGGATTTACGATACCTTTGAGCGTCGGCGTTTCTCCTCCGCCCCAGACCGCGCCGGATTGGCGGCAGCCCTCGGCCCAGCCTTCGACCAACGCGTTCATGCGCGCGGCGTCGCTGAACCAGCCGGAGTCGCCGACCGCGGCGTGCATCGCCACCGAAATCGGCAGCGCGCCGCAAGTGGCGAGGTCGTTGACGATCGTCGCGACCGTATCGATCGCGATCTCGCGATAGAAGCACTTGCCGGTGGCGGCCTGCACGGCGTCGGCCACGAGATTCTTCGTGCCGAGACCTTCCTCGACGTGGGCGAGGTAGTGATCGGCGGCCTCGATCAGATAGGCGCTTTCGCCGCGCGTGGACGCGGGTTCGGAATAGCCGTGATCGGCGAGGAGCGGCGCGGTCGTTTTGGCGGCCTTCTGGCAGGCGCGCTTGAACGCATCGAGTTGGTCGTAGCGAACGCCGGAGGATTCGTAGGAGAGACTCATCGGATCAATACGCGCGACCTTCGCTCTTGTCGTAGTATTTCATGAACGCCTGGTTCACGACGCGGTAGCCGCCCGGCGTCGGATACTTGCCGGTGAAATACCAGTCGCCGTGGTGATTCGGCACGGCGGCGTGCAGGTTTTCGATTGTCTGGAAGATGATCTCGATCTCGCCCTTCCAATCGAGCGGCTTGGGGCGGACCAGTTGTTCGATCTTCTTGGAAATTTCCTCGGGCGTGAACGGCTCGTAGATGCGACGCACGTGATTCACGGCGCCGCCGCGCGCGACTTCCTCGCGGCAGAGGTTGTAGGTCTCCTCGATCACGTGGGCCTGGCCGCGCTCCTTCAGCAGCGCGATGGCGGCTTCGAACGCGATGAATTTTCCGATCTCGGACATGTCGATGCCGTAGCAGTCGGGGTAACGAATCTGCGGGGCCGTGGAGACGATGACGATTTTGCGCGGATTCAGTCGCGCGAGAATGCGCAGGATCGAGCGGCGCAGCGTGGTGCCGCGGACGATCGAGTCATCGACGCACACGAGATTGTCGCCCGGTTTCACGGAGCCGTAGGTGATGTCGTAGACGTGGCTCGCGAGCTGGTTGCGCATGCTCTCCTGGCCGATGAACGTGCGCAGTTTGATGTCCTTGCTGACGACCTTCTCGGTGCGCGGCCAGTTGTTGATGATGAGATCGTCGAGCATCGCCTCGGTGAGCTGGCCCTTTTGGCTCGCCTCGAGGATCGCGGATTTCACCTCCTGCCGGCGGCGTTCGCGCAGCGCCGACATGAGTCCGTAGTAAGCAGTCTCCGCGGTGTTCGGGATGAAGCTGAACACGCTGTTGGTCCAGTCGTGGTCGATGGCCTTGATGACCTGATCGGAGAGGTTGGCGCCGAGCGCCTTTCGCTCCTGGTAGATATCGAGGTCGTTGCCCCGCGAGAAGTAGATGCGCTCGAACGTGCAGTGCATCCGCGGCAGCGGCGCGGTGAACGGCGAGACGGAAACCGCACCGCGCTTCTTGATCACCACCACGTTGCCCGGCGGGATTTCCTGCACCTGCGCGGCGTCGTTGACATCGAACACCGTCATCAACGGCGCGCGCTCGGAAGCGAACGCGATCACTTCATCATCTTGGTAATAAAACGCCGGACGGATGCCGGCCGGGTCGCGCGCGACAAACGCGTCGCCGTTGCCGACGAGGCCAGCGATCGCGTAACCGCCGTCCCACTTCTGCGAGGCGCGCGTGATCACGCGGGCGACATCGAGATCCTCGCTGATGCGGCGCGAGAGTTCGGCACCGGTGAGATTGCGCGTGCGGAGATAGCGATAGATGTCCTCGTGCTCCTCATCGAGGAAGAAGCCGATTTTTTCGAGGACGGCCTGCGTGTCGGAAGCGAAAATCGGGTGCTGACCGATCGCGATCAAACTGTCGTTCAGATCGCGCGTGTTGGTCATGTTGAAGTTGCCGCAGAGCGCCAGATTGCGCGTCGGCCACGAACTTCTCCGGAAGTAAGGGTGGCACGCGCTCACACCGTAACCGCCCGAGGTGCCGTAGCGCAGGTGGCCGAGATAAAGCTCTGCGCCGAAATCGAAGTTCTTCTTCACCGTGTCGGCGAACTCCGGGTGCACCGCGCCTTGCGCCACCAGTTCGCGATAGCGCTCGAGCAGCACGCCGAACACGCGGTCGAGCGGGTTGGGCTGCGTGTTGCGCTCGCGGAACATGTAGGGCTCGCCCGGCGGCATATCGAGCTTCACGCACGCGATGCCGGCGCCGTCCTGGCCGCGGTTGTGTTGCTTCTCCATCAGGAGAAACAGCTTCTCAAAACCCCACAGCGGCGTGCCGTATTTTTCCTGGTAGTAAGAGAGCGGTTTCAGCAACCGCACGAGAGCAATGCCGCATTCGTGGCCGATATGTTCACTCATGGATGGATCGGGATTCGGGGCGTGCCGGACGCAGGGGCGGGACGTTGCAGACCTTGGCTCGACTCAGGCGCGCACACCGCCGCGGAGCTGAGGGATCGTCCAAACGCTGGGTGATCGTGGTTCGTCACGGGCGATAAAAAACATTCATTCCGCCGAGAGGCTAGCATTGGTCAACGGCTTTCTCCAACCAGCGGATCTTAAGACCTATTTAACAAACACTTCCGCTCGGATCGCGCCCAATTTTAACACAAAAACGTGAATGACCGCGCGGCCCCTTGACCACCCCGGCGATGTTTGGAAACGTGCTCGTTTCTCCACCATGCTGATTCTTCGCGGCTCGCCTGCCCTTTCTCCGTTCCGGCTCAAGAAACTGCTGCAGGACCTCGTTGCGGCTGGCATCCCTGCCCAAGCGATCGCTTCCGAGTTTGTCCACGTAGCCGAGATCGACGGCGCACTGACCGCCGACGAACAGCACGTCCTCGAAAAACTCCTCACCTACGGTCCGAGCCGCGCCGCGGAGTCCGTGACTGGCATCACGCAGGTCGTCGCGCCACGTCCCGGCACGATTTCGCCGTGGTCGTCCAAAGCCACCGACATCGCGCACATCTGCGGCCTTGCGAAAGTGAAGCGCATCGAGCGCGTCGTGCGTTACACGATCCAGCTCGATAACACCAAACTCCAGCCGCCCGCGATGGTGCTCTCGAGCGCGCAGGTCGCCGCGCTCGCCGCGAAGTTGCATGACCGCATGACGCAGGTGGTCTTCAATACCATCGAGCAATGCGAAGCGCTCTTCCGCCACGAGCAGCCGCGGCCGATGACGAGTGTGCCGGTGCTCGCCCGCGGTCGCGAAGCGCTGGTCGAGGCCAACGTGTCGCTCGGCCTCGCGCTCGCTGACGACGAAATCGATTACCTCGTCAAAAACTTCACCGCCCTCGGCCGCGATCCGAACGACATCGAGTTGATGATGTTCGCGCAGGCCAATTCCGAGCACTGCCGCCACAAGATCTTCAACGCCACCTGGGAAATCGACGGCTCCGCGAAGGACCGCTCGCTCTTCCAGATGATCAAGAACACCTACCAGCTCCACAGCGACGGCATCCTGTCCGCCTACAAGGACAACGCCGCGGTGCTGGTTGGTTCGCGCGGCGGACGTTTTTACGTCGATCCGAAGACCAACATCTACGGCGCGAACGAGGAAGACATCCACCTCCTCTGCAAGGTCGAGACGCACAATCACCCGACCGCGATCTCGCCCTTCCCCGGCGCCGCCACCGGTTCCGGCGGCGAAATCCGTGATGAAGGCGCCACTGGCCGGGGCTCCAAGCCCAAGGCCGGCCTCGTCGGTTTCACCGTATCGAATCTCCGGATACCGGGCGCAATCCAGCCGTGGGAAAAAGATTTCGGCAAACCCGGCCGCATCGTGTCCGCGCTCGACATCATGATCGAGGGCCCGCTCGGCGGCGCCGCGTTCAACAACGAGTTCGGCCGTCCCGCGATCAATGGTTATTTCCGCACGTTCGAGGCCGAGGTGCCCAACGCCCGCGGGACCGAGCTGCGCGGGTATCACAAGCCGATCATGCTCGCCGGCGGCGTCGGCAACATCAAAGGCATCCACGTCCAGAAGGGTAAGATCAACCCGGGCGACAAACTCGTCGTGCTCGGCGGACCCGCGATGTTGATCGGCCTCGGCGGCGGCGCCGCCAGCTCGATGGCGAGCGGCTCCGGCCAGGAGGATCTGGATTTCGCCAGCGTGCAGCGCGACAACGCCGAGATGGAGCGCCGCTGCCAGGAGGTCATCGACCGCTGCTGGGCGCTCGGCGACGAAAACCCCATTTCGTTCATTCACGACGTTGGCGCCGGCGGTGTTTCGAATGCGTTGCCCGAACTGGTCAACGACGGCGGACGCGGCGGCAAATTCAACCTCCGCGCAATCCCCAACGACGAGCCGGGCATGAGCCCGCTCGAGATCTGGTGCAACGAATCGCAGGAGCGCTACGTGCTCGCGATCCCGGCCGACCGCATCGAGACGTTCCGCGCGTTCTGCGAACGCGAGCGCTGCCCGTTCGCGATCGTCGGTGAAGCGACCGAGGAAAAGCGCCTCGTCCTCGAAGACCCGCATTTCAAGAACACGCCGATCGATCTTCCGCTCGAAGTGCTGCTCGGCAAACCGCCGCGCATGCACCGGCAGGAAAAATCCGTGCCGCGTCCGCAGCTCCCGCTCGAGTTCGGCAGCCTCACATTGCGCGAGGCGACGAAGCGTGTGCTCTCCCACCCGACCGTCGCGGACAAGACGTTCCTCATCTCGATCGGCGACCGCACGCTCGGTGGTTTGATCGCGCGCGACCAGATGGTCGGTCCGTGGCAGGTGCCCGTCGCCGACTGTGGTGTCACCGCCGCGACGTATGATGTTTACACCGGCGAAGCGATGGCGATGGGCGAACGCACGCCGGTCGCGGTCAACAACGCCGCCGCTTCCGCGCGTCTCGCCGTCGGCGAAGCGCTCACCAATCTCGCCGCCGCGCAGATCGGCGACATCGGTCGCGTGAATCTCTCCGCCAACTGGATGGCCGCGCCCGCGATTCCCGGCGAAGGCGCCGATCTCTACGCCGCCGTGCAAGCGGTCGGCATGGAGCTTTGCCCCGCGCTTGGCATCACGATTCCCGTCGGCAAGGACTCGATGAGCATGAGCACCGTCTGGAAGGACGGCGACCAACAGAAGCGCATGACCGCGCCGGTCTCGCTGATCGTTTCCGCCTTCGCGCCCGTGGCCGATATCCGGCTCACGCTCACGCCTCAGCTGCAAACCAGCTCTCAACCCTCAACTCTCAACTCTCAACTGCAGGAGGACACCGTCCTCCTGCTCATTGACCTCGGCCGCAGCAGGAACCGACTCGGCGGTTCGATCCTCGCTCAAGTCACTTCGCAGATGGGCGAAGACACGCCCGACGTCGACAACCCGGCCGATCTGAAAAACTTCTGGAAAGCCATCCAGCAGCTCGGTCGCGACGGCAAACTCCTCGCCTACCACGATCGTAGCGACGGTGGCCTCCTCGTCACCGCGCTCGAGATGGCGTTCGCCGGCCACACCGGCGTCGATCTCGAAATTCCCGCGGGGCACGATGCGTTTGCCGCCTTGTTCAGCGAAGAACTCGGCGCGGTCATCCAGATCCGTTCCGCCGATCTCGACGATGTTTCGCTCATCCTCCGCGAACACGGCCTGAAGGGCTGCGTCTCGCGTATCGGCACATTGAATACAGAACACCGCTTCCGCGTCACGCGCGCGGGCAAAGCGCTGCTCGACGAAAACCTTTTCGATCTCCGCGCCATCTGGTCCGATACCACGCGCCGCATCTCGCTGCTGCGCGACAATCCGAAGTGCGCGGAGCAGGACTACGCGTTGAAGCTCGATCCGAAGAATCCCGGCATCTCGCCGAAGATCACCTTCGATCTCGAGGAAACCGCCGCGCGCGCCCGCGAGCTTTCCAAGAAAAACTGCCCCGCCGTCGCGATCCTCCGCGAGCAGGGCGTAAACGGCGAAGTCGAGATGGCTGCGGCGTTCACGCGCGCCGGTTTCACGGCGGTCGACGTGCACATGACCGACATTCTGAGCGGTCGCGTGTCGCTGAAGGATTTCCGCGGCCTCGCGGCCTGCGGCGGCTTCAGCTACGGCGACGTGCTCGGCGCCGGCGAAGGCTGGGCCAAGAGCGTGCTCTTCAACGAGCGCGCCCGCGCCGAGTTCGCCGCGTTCTTCGCACGCGAGGACACGTTTGCCCTCGGCGTCTGCAACGGCTGCCAGATGATGAGCAATCTCCACTCGATCATCCCCGGCTCCGACCACTGGCCGCGCTTCGTGCAGAACCAGAGCGAGCGCTACGAAGGCCGCTTCGTTTCGCTGAAAGTGGAAAAGAGCCCGAGCGTGTTGTTCGCCGGCATGGAAGGCTCCGTCATCCCGATCGCCGTCGCGCACGGCGAAGGCTACGCGGAGTTCAAGGATGCCGCCGCGATGCAGCGCTGCAGCGACTCCGGTCTCGTGGCTGCGCGCTACTGCGACAATCACCACCAGCCCACGGAACACTATCCGCTCAATCCCAACGGCTCTCCGCTCGGCATGACCGCGCTGACCACCACCAACGGTCGCGTGACGATCATGATGCCGCACCCCGAGCGCGTGTTCCGCTCCTCATGCATGAGCTGGTCGCCCAAGACCTGGGGCGAAGACAGCCCGTGGATGAAACTCTTCTACAACGCCCGCCTCTGGGTTGGTTGAGTGGAC
>Ga0182793_1000142_pt1 | contig 64566 bp, 63 predicted proteins | sample Passage237A_FD_130498 | JGI IMG/M metagenome (GOLD analysis project Ga0182793, IMG submission 130498) | Cellulose adapted compost microbial communities from Newby Island Compost Facility, Milpitas, CA, USA - Passage2 37A (version 2) (version 2) ... | reverse complement strand
GCTGCAGGAGCGTCTGGCGAAGCTGGCGGGCGGCGTTGCCGTCATCCGGGTCGGCGGCGCGACCGAGGTCGAGGTGAAGGAGAAGAAGGACCGCGTCGACGATGCGCTCCACGCCACCCGCGCGGCCGTGCAGGAAGGCATCGTCGCCGGTGGCGGCGTCGCCCTGCTGCACGCCATCAAGGCGCTGGAGTCGGTGAAGCCGGACAACGCCGACCAGCGCGTCGGCGTGGAGATCGTCCGCAAGGCGCTGCAGGCGCCGGCCCGGCAGATCGTCGAGAACGCCGGTGGCGATGGCGCCGTCGTGGTCGGCAAGCTGCTGGAGTCGACCGAGGTCGACTACGGCTACGACGCGCAGAACGGCGTTTACACCAACCTGGTGAAGGCCGGCATCATCGACCCGACCAAGGTCGTGCGCACGGCCCTGCAGGACGCGGCGTCCGTCGCCGGCCTGCTGGTCACCACCGAGGCGATGGTCGCCGAGCGTCCGGAGCCGAAGGACGGCGCCGGCGCGGGCGGCGGCATGCCCGGCGGCATGGGCGGCATGGGCGGCATGGATTTCTGATCCGCGCACGCCGGCCGTCCGGTCTTGCGGGACCGGCCGGATCGACTACGAGAGGGGGGCCGCGGGGCAACGCCGCGGCCCCTTTTCGCTTTCGCGGGGTGAGGTCCACGCCGAATCCCGCTCTGCTGCTGGAGTCCCAGATGTCGCCGCGTTTCGATAGCGATGCCGTCGCAGCCCTCATCCGCGAGGTCGCCGAGACCGAGGTGCGACCCTTCTTTCGCCACCTGTCGGCCCACCAGATCCGGGAGAAGAGCCGGGGCGATTTCGTCACCGACGTCGATGAAGCGGTGGAGCGATCCCTCACCCAGTCGCTCGCAGCCCTGCTGCCCGGATCGACCGTCGTGGGGGAGGAGGCGGTCGAGGCCGACAGGAGCGGGCTCGACCGCTTCCGGACGGATGCGCCGGTCTGGGTGATCGATCCCATCGACGGCACCAGCAACTTCGCCAGGGGCGAGCCGACCTACGCGATCATGGTGGGGCTGGTGCACCGCAACGAGACGCTGGCGGGCTGGATCTACGATCCGGAGGGCGATGTGATGGCCGTTGCCGAACGCGGTGCCGGCACCCTCCTCGACGGCCGGCCCGCACGCCTCGCGCCGGGCGGGACACCGGCAGAGATGCGCGGCAGCCTGCACGGCAACGGCTTCGCCGATGCGCGGCTGGTGCAACGGGTGTCGCAGCGGCGCGACCGGGTGCAGGCGCAGCGCTCGCTGCGCTGCGCCGGTCACGAGTACCTGAAGCTGCTCCGCGGCGAGATGGACTTCACGCTCTTCACCAAGACCAAGCCGTGGGACCACGTGCCCGGCGCCCTCATGCAGATCGAGGCGGGCGGCACTGCCCTCAAGACGGACGGCAGCACCTATCTCGCCACCGATTTCAAGGTGCCCCAAGGCATCCTCGCCGCCCCGGACCGGGCCAGCTGGGAGAGCCTGCGGGAGGCTCTCCTCGGCGAGGCCTGAGTCCCGCCGTCAGTCCCCGCCCTCAGCCGCGGTGGACGGAGAAGGGGCCGAAGGCCTGCATGACCGGCATCAGTTCGATGCGGTTGACGTTCACGTGGGCGTTGAAGGTGGTGAGCCAGAAGACGGCGTCGGCGATGTCCGCGCCGGTCATCGGCTGGAGGCCGGCGTAGACCTGCTTGGCCTTGCCGCCGTCGCCCTTGAACCGGACTTCGGAGAATTCCGTCTCCGTCATCCCCGGCTCGACCGAGGTCACGCGCACCCGGCTGCCCAGCAGGTCGGCGCGCAGGTTGAGCGAGAACTGGGTGACGAAAGCCTTCGTGCCGCCGTAGACGTTGCCGCCGGGGTAGGGGTAGGAGCCCGCCACCGAGCTGAGGTTGACCACATGGCCGCGGTCGCGGGCGACCATCCCGGGCAGCAGCGTCCGGGTGCAGTACATCAGGCCCTTGATGTTTGTGTCGACCATCGTGTCCCAGTCGTCGAGATCGGCCTCGGGGGCCTTCTCGAGGCCCAGGGCGAGGCCGGCGTTGTTGACCAGCACGTCGATCTCGGCAAAGGCGGACGGCAGGCCCGCGAAGGCCTTCTCCACCGCCGCCCTGTCGCGCACGTCCAGGGCGAGGACGTGGAGCCGGTCGCCGAGCTCGGCCTGCAGCGCATCCAGCCGTTCCCGGCGCCGGCCGGTGACGACGACCCTGGCGCCGGCCTTCGCGTAACGGCGGGCGCAGGCTTCGCCGATTCCGGAGGTGGCGCCGGTGACGCAGACGGTGAGGGTGGTGGGATCGATCATGCTGACTCCTGCTCCTCCTCGGCTTGCTCGGGCTGGCCGGCCTTTTCGCCGGCCTTGACCGCCCGCCAGATCGCGTCCATCCGCTCCAGCCCTGCCTCGGCCGGCGCGACGCCCTCGGCGGCCAGCGCGTCCTCGATGGCACGGAAGCGGCGTTCGAACTTGCTGTTGGCGACGCGCAGCGCGCTCTCGGGATCGACCCGGTGGTGGCGGAGCAGGTTGGCCACCACGAACAGCAGGTCGCCGGCCTCCTCTTCGACCCGCCGCGGATCGCCGCTCTCGGCGGCCTCGCGCAGTTCTTCCAACTCTTCCGCCAGCTTGTCGTAGACGGGCGTCACGTCGGGCCAGTCGAAGCCGACACGGGCCGCGCGGTTCTGCAGCTTGACCGCCCGGGTCAGGCCCGGCAGAGCCGCCGGAACGCCGTCGAGGGTGCGAGGCGCGCCGCCGGCGGCACGCTCCTGCGCCTTGATCTGCTCCCAGCTCCGGGTCTGCGCCTCGGTGTCCCGGCCGTCGGGCTGCTGGAAGACGTGGGGATGCCGCCGAATCATCTTGTCGGCGATGGCGCCCGCGACGGAATCGAAGTCGAAGGCGCCGGCCTCCTCCGCCATGCGGGCGTGGAAGACCACTTGGAACAGCAGGTCGCCCAGTTCGTCCCGGAGCGCCGCCAGATCGCCCTCGGTGATCGCGTCGGCCACCTCGTAGGCCTCTTCGATGGTGTAGGGCGCGATGGTCGCGAAGGTCTGCTGGCGGTCCCAGGCACACCCCCTTTGGGGGTCGCGAAGATCCGCCATGATGCGGAGCAGCCGCTGCAGATTGTCCGACGCCTGGGAGGCTTCGCTCATGCTGTCACGCCCGTACCTGCCGGAGGGTCCGCTCAGGAAAGCGGAAGGTTCCTGCGCTGGCAAGCACGGGCGGATGGATCACCGCCGTCAGCCGGCGGCGGCGCGGACCGGTCGCAGCATGAACGCCGGCGTATGGTCGCCGAAGGGGCTGTTGTTGTTGGCGGGGCTGGGAACGAACTCGTCCGCCTCTTCCTCCGCCCGCTCACGCGGCCGCTCGGCGCGGTCCTGTCCGCCGCGGTCCTGTCCGCCGCGCTCGGTGCGCCGGCGGCGCTCGCCCGAAGCGGCACGAGCGCCACGCTCCTCGCCGCCGCGCGGACGGCGTTCCTCGCCGCTGCGGGCGCCGCTCCGCCGGCGGGACGGTGCCGGCTGGCTCTCCTCCTCCGTCAGGGGCGCCAGCCCCTCGACCTGCTCCTCCTCGATCGGCCGGCCGATCAGCTTGACCACTGCCGCCAGCGACTTTGCGTCGTCCGGGGTGGCCAGGCTGTAGGCCTTGCCGGCCCGCCCGGCGCGGCCGGTGCGGCCGATGCGGTGGACGTAGTCCTCCGCATGATGGGGAACGTCGTAGTTGAAGACGTGGCTGACCGCGGGAATGTCGAGGCCGCGCGCCGCGACGTCGGAGCAGATGAGGATCTTGACCTCGCCCCCCCGGAAGCGGCCCAGAGCCGCCATCCGCGCAGGCTGCGCCATGTCGCCGTGCAGGGCCTCCACGGAGTAGCCGTGGCGCTGCATGGAGCGCAGGACCACGGCGACGTCGCGCTTGCGGTTGCAGAAGACGATGGCGCTCTGCATCTCCGGCATCTCCCGGTCCAGCAGGGACCGCAGCGCCTCGCGCTTCGCAGCGTCCTTCGACCCGCAGCGCACGATCCGCTGCTGCACGGTGGCGGCGGTCGACGCCGGCGGGGAGACCGAGATCTCCTTCGGATTGGACAGGAAGGCGTCCGCGAGCCGCCGGATCTCCGGCGCCATGGTGGCGGAGAAGAACAGTGTCTGGCGCAACGGCGGCAGGAGGCTGACGATCTTCTCGACGTCGGGCACGAAGCCCATGTCGAGCATCCTGTCGGCCTCGTCGATCACCAGAAGCTTGGTGTCGGCCAGCAGGATCATGCCCCGCTCGAAGAGGTCCAGGAGCCGTCCCGGCGTGGCGATCAGCACGTCGACGCCGCGCTGCAGGATCGCCTGCTGGTCGCGCATCGATTCGCCGCCGATGAGAAGGGCCATCGAGAGCTTGCAGTGCTTGCCGTACTTCTCGAAGCTGTCGGCCACCTGATGGGCCAACTCTCGAGTCGGCTCCAGGATCAGCGACCTCGGCATCCGCGCCCGGCCCCGGCCCTGTGACAGGATCTCGATCATCGGCAGGGTGAAGCCGGCGGTCTTGCCCGTGCCCGTCTGCGCGACGCCGAGGACGTCGCGCCCCATCAGGACATAGGGAATGGCCTGCTCCTGGATAGGAGTAGGGGTGGTATAGCCGGCCTCCAGTACAGCCTGGAGCACCGGTTGGCTCAGGCCAAGTTCGTCAAATCCCATAGAGTCTTTCTTGCGTTCAAAGCCGCGGCTGCTGCAATGCAGCGATGGAGCTTATGTGCCGTGGTTCATCGAGTATTCAAGGCGCCCTGTCAAGTTTTCCCCCGCCGCAGGTATGACAAGGACGGCCCCTGTGATAGGGTTTCGGGCTCATCCGTGCGGACTTTGTCCTGCGGCCTCCATTTCTGGTGATAGCATGGCACAGCAAGATCGCGGCCCGGCCGCGCTCCTCGATCGCGATTCCTCTGGCCTCTTGATCGTCGATCTACAGGTGCGCCTGTTGCCAGTCATCGCTCACCATCAGGCCGTCCTCAGCCGTGCACGCCTGCTGTTGCAGGCCGCCGCGGAGCTGCGGGTCCCTCTACTCGCGACCGTGCACGCCCCCGACTCCCTCGGACCCCTGGTGCCGGTGGTCGAAAGCGAGGTGCCGACCGCCAACCAGGTCGGCAAGACGGCTTTCGGCGCCTGTCAGGAGGCGGCCTTCATGGAGGCGCTGGGGCGGATCGGCCGCCGGACGATCGTGGTCGCGGGCACCGAGACCCACATCTGCGTCCTGCAGACGGCGCTCGGGCTGCTCCAGAACGGGTACCGGGTGGCGATCGTGGCGGACGCCTGCGGCACGCGACACGCCCTCGACCACAGTTGCGCCCTGGATCGCCTTGCGCGAGCCGGCGCCGAAATCGTCAGCAGCGACATGGTCGTCTTCGAGTGGCTGAACCGCGCCGATCACCCGGCCTTCCGCAAGCTGCTCCCGGGGATCAAGCGAGGCCAGGCGGCGTGAGCCGCCAGCCGCTCGCCCTGCTCCCGGGACTGTTGCTGACTGGCAGACTCTGGGATGCACAGAGAGAGGCGCTGGCGGATATCGCCGACATCTGGCTCGCCGATTTCACCACCCAGGACTCGGTCACCCGTATGGCGGAAGACGTGCTCGCGGCCATGCCCCCGACCTTCGCCCTGGCCGGCTTGTCCATGGGCGGCTACGTGGCGCAGGAGATCGTCCGGCTCGCTCCCGGACGGGTGACGCGACTGGCCCTGCTCGACACGAAGGCCCGCCCCGACGACAGCGACACGGCCGCGCGCCGGCGGGGCCTCATGGACCTCGCCCGCCGCGGGCAGTTCAAGGGGGTCACTCCCCGGCTGCTGCCTCTTCTGCTGCATCCCGACCGCCTCGATGACGGGCCGTTGCGGGATGCGGTGATGCAGATGGCCGAGGAAGTGGGCCTCGACGCCTTTCTGCGGCAGCAGCAGGCGATCCTGGACCGGCCCGACTACCGACCGCTTCTCGCCCGCATCGGCTGCCCAACGCTCGTATTGTGTGGCGACAGGGACCAACTGACCCCGCCGGAGGTCCATCGGGAACTCGCGGCGGGGATTCGTTCCGCCCGGCTGGTGGTCGTCGAAGGCGCGGGACATCTGCCGCCGCTCGAACGGCCGGCCGACACGTCCACGGCCCTGCGCCGGTGGCTGCTGACGGACGAGGGCTGAGCCCTCAGCCCTTCTTCTTGTCCTGTTCCTTTTCCGGCTTCGGTTGGGTGATGGAAGGCGGATCGCTCGCGGGGAACGACTCTTCGCTCTCCTCGGTCACCGGATCCTCTTCGTGCTTGCGCTGGATCTTGTCCTTGGTCATCTCGCGGCTCCTCGCTGTTCGTCCACCGACAACACCGTGGAGGGGGAGCGCGTTCCCGCGCGTCCAGACCGGAACTGGACGACGGGAGCGGCGTTTCGCGCGCAGTTGCTTCTGGAGGATGCGTGCAGTGATGCAGATGGTGAGCGATCCGGGCTCCCAGCGGTCCCGCTGGGCCCCCTGGGGTGACGGTGCCCCCGCGCTCGAGGCCCTCTGGGCGGAGGGGTTCCGCTCCATCGTCCAATTGCACACGCGTCAGGAGGAGGGAGCGCCGGCGATCGACCGGAAGGCGGCCCGCCGTCTGGGCCTCGACTGCGTCGAGGTCGATGTGCCCCTGGAGGAGTGGAGCGTGGAGCAGATCGAACGGCACTGCCGCGAGGCAACCAGCCTCGCCAAACCTGTCTATGTTCTCTGCCCTTCGTCGGGCGCCCTGGACATCCTGGCCTTCCGCCGATTGCTGAGGGCGCTGGGTCAGGCTTAAGGCTTCGCGGCCGGGGCCGTGGAGCCGAGGCGGCCGAACATCTCCAGAAGCCGCGCCTCGGCACCGTCGGCGAGGAGGTCCCGGTCCATGCGCATCCGCTCGTTGAAGAAGGCCTCCGCCACCTCCCGGTCGATGACGATCGTCCCCAGGATCCCGCGGACGGCATCCTCGGCGAAGACGCCTTCGGTGTAGATGATCCGCTTTCCCGCCTCTTCCTCGCCCATGAGGAACGTGAAGTAGGTGAAGACGACATTGCCGGGCCGGGGCATCTTCGGCCCCGGGACCAGGACGTAGAGACGTGCCCGCTCCTCGTCCCCGAGGGCGCGGTACCAGGGGCGGAATACCGCATCCAGACCGTCAACCTGGGCCTTGGCGGCCCGGGCGGCATTGGCCAGCAGCAGGGGGCCGACACCCCGGGCGAAGGCGGTGCGCTCCTCGGTCGCGAAGCGCTTCGCGCTCAGAACCCTGTCGAGGAAGGCGAGAGACCGCTGCAGCAGCTCCCGTTGCGCCGGCAGCAGATCCTCGGGCAGATGCGCGGCCGGAAGCTCGTCGAGCACGGCGGCGCCTCTCTGGCGCAGATCGGTCAGGTCGGCAACCACGTCCGGGGGCAGCGGGGCGTCGGCAGGCGCCGCCAGCAGAGTCGAGACCGTACCGAAGGCCAGGTGGCTGATCTCCTTCAGCCGGCTGTAGAGCGGCGGGAGGTAGTCCACCGCCTGCCGCTCGCCGTTCCGGAAGAACACCAGATTGCTTCCGTTGGCGATCACGTAGGGGCTGGTTTCCGCCAGCAGCTTCGCCTTGGCATCGGCGTAGGCCGACCGCGCGGTCTTGTTGAGATCCAGGAAGGCCTGCGGAGCACCGTCCTCCGCGTGCACACCGGAGTGCACCAGAAGCGCCCCCAGGAGCGCCAGCGTCGCGATCGTCTTCCGCATTCCCCCCTCCCGTAGCGGGGCGCTCTCAGGCCGCGCCTGCGAGTGCCGCTGTTTCTGTCTTTCTCTGACTCGCCCGCAGCTTCTCGCTTGCGCTCTTGAGCTGGCCGCAGGCCGCGGAGATGTCACGCCCCCGCGGCGTTCGCACGGGCGCCGACAGGCCATGCTCGAAGAGCCGGTCGGAGAAGCGGCGGATCTGTTCCGGCTCGGAGCACTGGTAGATCGTACCCGGCCAGGGGTTGAAGGGGATGAGATTGACCTTCGCGGGAATGTCCCGCAGCAGTCTGGCCAGTTCGTCGGCCTGCTCGAGGGAATCGTTGACGTCCTTGAGCATGACGTACTCGAAGGTGATGCGCCTGGCGTTGTGCACACCGGGATAGCTGCGGCAGGCTTCCAGCAGCGCCTCCAGCGGGTACTTGCGGTTCAGCGGCACGATTTCGTCCCGGAGGGCGTCATTGGTGGCGTGCAGGGACACCGCCAGATTGACCCCGAGCTCCTCGCCGCAGCGCTGCATCATCGGCACGACGCCGGAGGTGGACAGGGTGATCTTGCGCTTCGAGAAGGCGAGACCGTCCCCGTCGGTCGCGATCTTCATGGCCGCGGCCACGTTGTCGAAATTGTAGAGCGGCTCACCCATCCCCATCAGCACGATGTTGGTGATCTGCCGGTCCTCCTTCGGCGACGGCCAGTCGCCCAGCGCGTCGCGGGCCAGCATGATCTGGCCCAGGATCTCGCCCGCGGTCAGGTTGCGGACCAGCCGCTGCGTTCCGGTATGACAGAAGCGGCAGGTGAGGGTGCAGCCGACCTGGCTGGAGACGCAGAGGGTGCCGCGATCCTCCTCGGGGATGAAGACCATCTCCGCCTCGTTGCCGTCGGCGAAGCGCAGCAGCCACTTCCGCGTGCCGTCCTGCGAGATCTGCTGGCTCGCCACCGCCGGCCGGTCGAGCCCGCAGTGCGCCGCCAGCTTGCCGCGGAAGGCCTTCGACAGGCTCGACATGGCCTCCCACTCCCGGGCCCCCTGGTGATAGACCCAGTGCCAGAGCTGGCGCGCCCGGAACGCGGGTTCCCCGAGGTCGGCGACCAGCTGCTGCATCTCGGCCCGGTCGAGACCTGGCAGGTTGCGGCGCTCCGCTGCGGTCGGGGAATTCGTGGTCAGGGGCTCTGTCATCGGCAGGTCTCGGGACGGAAAAAGCGGCCGTCTAGCGGCAGGCGCCTTCCATGGCGCCGTAGGCAGCGGTGAAGCCGCGCAGGGAATAGCTGTCGGTCGTGACGGTGCCGCGCGAGGAGGTCCCCTTGGCCACCATCGACAGGCCGCGCTTCATCGCCTGCACCATCTGCTCGTCGACGTCCGGCGTGTTCGGCAGCCAGGCCGTGTCGTCGCGGGTGAAGAGGCGATAGCCGCTGCCGTCGATGTCGACGTCGAGCGTGCTGCCCTCCTTGAAGGGGTAGCCCGCGACGAAGGAGACTTCCGGACCCCGGTTCTCGGCTGGGCGTACGGTGACGATCGCGAAGACACGGCCGCGCCGGGTGTAGTCGCCTTCCGACTTGGTCGGCGAGGTCGCGACGAAGCAGACCTTCGCCCCTTCCTCCTGTCCGACGTAAGCCGACCAGTCATTGTATTCGCCGATGCGCTGGATCGTCTGCGCGGAAGCGGGAACCGCGAAGGCGACCAGCGCCGTCGCCAGAGCAGCTGCGGGGATCGGGCGGATCGCAGTCATTCCGAACCTTCGTCTGTTCAAGCGGAGCAGGTGCAACGACACGCGGCCAGTCTGGACCTGCGCAGGGACCACGTCCACAACCGGGCCGCCCGGGGTGTATGGTGCAGGGGGCTGCCGCGCGCAACCCCCGCTGTCCCCGCCGGCTCATCGAGGCACTGATCCAGTTCCCCCCGGCCGGCGTAGTGGGGAACATGGAGCGCGTCGGCATCTTCGGGGATTGCGTGGGAGAGGTCGCCGGGGTGAGTAACTCGGGGGACCTTCACCACACGGGCGTGGAAGAGCGTACGCCGCGGAGACGCATGCAGGAGTTCAGCACAGAAGATCGCGGAGGTCCGGCCGATCATGCAGCCCTGCTCACCGCCGTTGCCACGAGCGGCGACCGGCAGGCCTTCGCCGCTCTTTTCCGCCACTTCGCTCCGCGGGTGAAGTCCTACCTGCTGCGCCTCGGCTGCGAAACGCAGGTGGCGGAGGAACTCACGCAGGAAGTCATGGTTTCGGTCTGGCGCAAGGCGGCATCGTTCGATCCGTGCCAGGCGTCCGCCGCCACCTGGATCTTCGCGATCGCCCGGAACAGGCGGATCGATGCGCTGCGGAGGGATCGGAGCGGCGCGCTGGACGGGGAAGACCCGTCGCTGTGGCCGCAGGCGCCGGCGGCGGCCGACGAGGGGGTGGAGCAGGAACAGGCGGCGGCGAAGGTGCGCGCGGCGATGCGCGGCCTCTCGGCCGAACAGGCCGAGATGATTCGGCGGGCCTTCTTTGAAGGCAAGGCGCACGGCGCCATTTCGGCAGAGACCGATCTGCCGTTGGGTACGGTCAAGTCCCGCCTGCGGCTCGCTCTGGCGCGCCTGCGGCGGACTCTGGAGGAAGAGGGTTTTCGGGAATGACGGCGGTGTCGCATCACGCACCGGACGATCTGCTTTTCGCTTTTGCCTGCGGCAACTTGCGCCCGCCTGAGGCGCTGTTGCTGTCGACGCACATGGACCTCGATCCTGTCGCCCGGCGGCGCGTCGGCCTGTTCGAGGCGGTGGGCGGGGTCCTGCTGGAAGAGGCGGAGGAGGCGCCGCTCGATCCGGGCGCTCTCGAACGCTGCCTCGACCGGCTGGGCGGTCAGCCGCAGGCTGATCCGGCCCCCGCCGAACCCGGGCCTGCGGCGACCGACGGGTACCGGCTGCCGCCGGCTCTGCGCCGGGCGCTGGGGCCGGACGTCGGCGCGCTGCCGTGGCGCCGGGTCATGCGGGGCGTCGAGGAACTGCCGCTGTCGAAGGACGGCGACGCACGGGCCCGACTGCTGCGCATCGCCCCGGGTGTCGCCGTTCTGCGCCACAGCCACCGGGGGGCGGAGCTCACCCTTGTTCTCGAAGGGGCCTACCGGGACGGTGACCAGCGTTTCGGCCGCGGCGACCTGCAATATGCGGACGGGAGCGTGGACCACCGACCGGTGGCCGAAGCCGGCCCCCCCTGCCTCTGCTTTGTCGTGACCGAGGCGCCGATCCGCTTCACCGGCCCGGTCGGGCGCTTCCTCAATCCCTTCGTGCGCTTCTGAGCTTAAGCACCCTGCCGGCGGCGGCGCAGGACGGGGCCCCCGCTCACGTGTCCCCCTGGCGGGGCGCCTGGGATGCGCCCGCCGGCGCCGCGCTCGCCATAGGGTCCGAGGGACAGGTGCCGGTCATAGAGAACGATGGCCCCCGCGACCCCCAGGTTCACGCAGAAGCGCGTCGGGATCTTCACCACCGCCTCGCAGCGCGCCAGCGCCTCCGGCGAGAGCGAACCGCGCTCGGGGCCGAGCAGGTAGGCGGCCGCCACCGGATGGGGGAAGCGCGGAAGGTCCACCGCGTCGTCGGTCAACTCGACGCCGACGAGACGGCAGCGCTGCGGCAGGCGCAGCTCTTCGACGGACCCATAGTGGTAGGTGGGCAGGTGGTCGGGCGAGTCGGAGGTGTCCGCATAGCGGATCTGCCGGCCCTCGATCTGTGAAGCGATCGTGAAGAAGAATGCGGCGCCGAAGGCGTGGGCGGAGCGCTGCAGGTTGCCGAGGTTCATCGGCTTGCTGATGTTCTCGACTCCGACCCCAAAGTACCCGCGCATCTGCCTTTTCCCTTTCTGCGCCCCTGATTCCAGCGGGCGGCGGCCCGGTCAACAGGGAAAGCGGAGGGCGATAAAACCCCGTTGGTGGCAGCGGGCGCCCCTGCTATCCATCGGCCCCATGATCTTGCTCTTCCGCTCCGGTCTCGACCGTTCCGACCTCTGGCGCCAGGCACTCAGGCGGCAGATTCCCGACATCGAAGTGCGGGCGTGGCCGGACGTGGGAGATCCGACCGAAATCGACTATGCGCTGGTCTGGCGCCCGCCGCCGGGCTTCCTGGGAGATCTGCCACGGCTGAAGGCGGTCTTCTCCCTTGGTGCGGGCGTGGACCATCTGGCCGGTGAGGGGGTCGTCCCGCCGGGTCTCCCCGTCGTGCGCATGGTCGACGACGGTCTGACCCGCGGCATGACCGAGTACGTCGTCATGCAGGTGCTCAGCCACCACCGGCGGATGATCGACTACCGCATCCAGCAGGCGCGCCGGGAGTGGAAGGAACTGCCGCCCCGGTCGGCCGCCTCGCGGGTGGTGGGGATCCTGGGGCTCGGGGTGCTGGGCGGCGAGGCGGCGCGGGCGCTCGTGTCGCTCGGATTCGACGTGCGTGGCTGGAGCCGGTCGCCCAAGGCCGTCGCGGGGGTGCGGAGCTTCGCCGGAGCGGAGGCGCTCGACGCGTTCCTGGCCGAGACGGAGATCCTGGTCTGCCTGCTGCCGCTGACCGACGAGACCCGCGGCATCCTGAATGCCGCCCTCTTCGCGAAGCTGCCCAAGGGGGCCAGCCTGATCAACGTCGGGCGGGGCGGGCATCTGATGGAGGACGACCTGATCCCCGCACTCGACGCGGGGCAGCTCGACTCCGCCACCCTCGACGTCTTCACCGAGGAGCCGCTGGCGCAGGATCATCCCTTCTGGGGTCACCCGCGGATCGTGATGACGCCGCACGTCGCGTCGATCACCGATCCCGAGACCGGCTCCATCGCGCTGGCGGAGAACCTCCGGCGAATGGAGAGCGGGCTGCCGCCGCTGAACGTCGTCGACCCCGGCCGTGGCTACTGAGGGTACCGGCGCGGAACCGGTTGCCGTTTCATCGGCGGCGTTCCGCCGGCCCCGGCTCATCCGTTTCGCCCACTGCGATCCCGCCGGCATCGTCTACTTTCCCCGCTGGTTCGACCTGCTGCACAGCCAGATGGAGGACTTCTTCGGCGAGGAGCTCGGCTTTCCCTACGCCAGCCTGATCGGGCCGCGCCGTCTGGGGTTCCCGACGGTGCGGGTCGAGACCGATTTCCGCTCGCCCGGGCGGCAGGGCGAGCGGCCGGACTTCATCCTGCTGGTCGAGCGGATCGGCCGTACCTCCCTGCAGTTCCTGCATCTGGTGGAAGGCGAGGGGCGGCTTCGCCTGCAGGCGCGGCAGATCGTCGTGACGATGGACCTCGTGGACGAGAAGCCGGTCGCCGTCCCGGCCGACCTGCTCGCAGCCCTCGAGGCCTACCGCAGCCGCTGCGCCGAGCCGCGCTCCTGCGTCAGCGGCAACAGCGAGCGGTAGAGGTCGGCGTAGGCACTCGCCGATCGCGTCCAGGAGTAGTCGGCCGCCATGCCGGCCTGCTGCAGCCTGTCCCCCTCCCCTCGGTAGTCCCGCCATAGGCCCACGGCCCGCTCGACGGCGTAGATCATCGGGCCGTGGGACGGCGGATCGAAGACGAAGCCCGTCGCCAGCCCGGCCTGCAGTGCCTCGGGGGTGGCGTCGACCACCGTGTCGGCGAGGCCGCCGACACGGGTGACGATGGGCGGGGTGCCGTAGACCATGGCGTAGAGCTGCGTCAGACCGCAGGGTTCGAAGCGGGATCCGTGCAGCAGCATGTCGGATCCTGCGATCAGTCGGTGGGCGGAAGCCTCGTCGTAGCCGACGGAGACGGCCAGCCGGCCGGCGAACTGGATCTGGCGGATCCGGAAGCCGTCCTCGATCCAGCCCTCGCCGCGGCCCAGCACGGCGATCTGCAGGTCCGGCACGCGCTGGAAGAAGGCCGGCAGGCAGTCGAACACCACGTCGGCCATCTTCTGGTGCGTGAGGCGGCTGCTGAAGGCGAGCAGGGGGCGGGCCGGATCGACCTGCAGGCCCAGTTCGGCCTGCAGCGCCGCCTTGCAGGCCTGCTTGCCGCTGCGGTCGCCGCGGTGGTAGGGGGCGGCGATCGTGGGGTCGGTGGCCGGGTTCCAGGATTCGTCGTCGATGCCGTTGAGGATGCCGAAAACCGCGTCCCCGCGCGAATGGAGCATGCCGTCGAGGCCGCAGCCGAAGGCGCTGGTCTGGATTTCGCGGGCGTAGGTGGGGCTGACGGTGGTGACCTTGTCGGCGAAGCCGACCGCGGCTTTGAGGAAATTGAGGCGGCCGAAGAACTCCAGCGCACCCGGGCTGTTCGCCCAGTCCGGCAGCCCTAGATCGTCGAAGACGTCGAGGCCGAACTCGCCCTGGAAGGCCAGATTGTGGATCGTGAACACGCTGGCCGGCCTGGGGCGTGGCCTGACCTTCAGCAACAGCGGCAGGAGGGCCGTGTGCCAGTCGTGGCAGTGGACGACCTGCGGGGTCCAGCCGACCTGCAGATCGCCGAAGGCGAGGCGGGCGGCGGCATGGGCGAGGGCCGCGAAGCGCTGCGCATTGTCCGGCCAGAGGCGGCCATGCTCGTCGAGGTAGGGGCCGCCGGCCCGCTCGAAGAGCGTCGGGCTGTCGAGCAGCCAGACGGGCGTATGCCCGTCCGGCGAGGTTCCCTCCAGCAGCCGGGCCGGCCCCAGTTCCAGCAGGTCGCCGAGATCGGCCGCAGTCCGCGGGCTGCGCAGCTGGTCCTTCGCATAGGGGTAGCCCGGCAGCAGCACCCGGACATCGGGCCCCAGGGTCCGCAGCGCGCGCGGCAATGCCGCGACGACGTCTCCCAGCCCCCCCGTCTTGGCGAAGGGCAGCATCTCGGCCGCGACGAAGAGGACGCTGAGGGTCATGACTCCGGGTCCCGCACCCGCGTCCGGTCGCACGGGCCAGTCACTTCAATTCTGTCCACAGTCTAGCACAACCCCCCGCTGATGCCATAAAAGCCCTGGCGAGCTACCTTCCCGACCCTAATCCCACCTTCCGATTCCGGTTCACCAGAGACAGGCAGACCCATGACGCCACGCCCCCAGGATGTTCCGACCATCGGGCCCTACTTGGGTCGCACCAAGATCGCCTACTTCTCGATGGAGATCGGCATCCGTACCGAGATGCACACCTACAGCGGTGGCCTCGGGGTGCTGGCGGGCGACACGGTGCGATCGGCCGCCGACCTCGGCCTGCCGATGGTCTTCGTCACGCTGATCAGCCGGGCCGGCTACCTGCGGCAGGAGTTCGACGCCGAGGGCCGGCAGATCGATCATACCGACCCCTGGACGCCGGAGGACTATGCGACCCCGCTGCGGGCCAAGGTCGCGGTCCCGATCAACGGGGAGACGGTCTGGATCCAGCCCTGGCTCTACCGGATGGAGGGCGTCCAGGGGCACAGCGTGCCGATCCTGCTGCTCGACACCGATCTGCCGGAGAATCGGGCCGAAGACAGGACCATCACCGACAGCCTCTACGGCGGCGACGCGAGCTACCGGCTGCGGCAGGAGATCGTATTGGGAATCGGCGGCCTGCGGATCCTGCAGGCGCTCGGGTTCACGATCGCCACCTATCACATGAACGAAGGCCATGCCGCGCTCCTGGCTCTGGACCTCCTGCGGCGCTATCCCCGCCCGGCGGACCTGATCAAGCCGAAGGAGATCGCCTTCGAGCTGCGCCGGGTCCGGGAGGCCTGTGTCTTCACCACCCACACGCCGGTCGAGGCGGGCCACGACCAGTTCGACTACGGCCTCGTTAACGAGCTGCTGCCCAGGTTCATTGATCTCGATCAACTGAAGATGCTCGCGGGCCCGGACCGGATGAACATGACCAGGCTGGCGCTCAGCCTGTCCGGCTATGTGAACGGCGTGGCCGTGCGCCATGCGGAGACCACGCGGCACATGTTCCCCGGCTACCAGGTGCGCGCCGTCACCAACGGGGTGCACCTCGCGACCTGGGCGCATCCGGCGATGGCGCAGCTCTTCTCCGAGAATATCCCGCACTGGCAGATCGAGCCGGAGTGGCTGAGCCGGGCCGACCGCCTGCCCGCCAATGCCGTCTGGTCGGCCCATCAGACCGCCAAGCAGGAGCTCGTCGATCTGGTGAAGGAGCGGACCGGACGGGCGCTCGATCCGGAGCTGCCGACCCTGGGCTTCGCGCGGCGGATGACCGGCTACAAGCGCCCCGACCTGCTGCTGTCGGACATCGCGCGCCTGCGAGCCATCGCCAAGAAGTCGCCCTTCCAGATCGTCATGGCGGGCAAGGCGCACCCCAAGGACCTCGGCGGCAAGGAGGTCATCCACAAGATCCATGGCCTGGCGAAGGAACTGGGCGATGAGGTGCCGGTGGTCTTCCTGCCGGGCTACGACATGGATCTGGCGCGCCACATCGTCAGCGGCGTCGACGTGTGGGTGAACAATCCCGTGCCGCCGCTGGAGGCCTCGGGGACCAGCGGGATGAAGGCGGCGCTGAACGGCGTGCTGAACCTCAGCGTCCTGGACGGCTGGTGGGTCGAAGGCTGGGTCGAGGGCGTCACCGGCTGGTCGATCGGCACCGATCGCGAGGCCGAGGTCGGGGCGGACGACCTCTACACCAAGCTGGAAGGCACCGTGCTGCCGGCCTGGACCCATGACCACGACCGCTGGCTGTGGATGATGCGCCAGGCGATCAGCAAGGTGGCGTTCTTCTTCAACACCCACCGCATGATGCGGCGCTACGCGGCGGAAGCCTACCTCTGAGGCCGGAGAACCGGCGGTTCACAGCGTCCCGAACTGCCGGTCGCCCGCGTCGCCCAGTCCCGGAACGATATAGGCGTGGTCGTCCAGACGCTCGTCCAGGGCGGCGGTGTATACGGGCAGGGCGGGGTAGGCCCGGGTGACGGCTTCAACGCCTTCCGGCGCCGCGATCAGGGTGACGAGGCGCAGGTCCTCCGGGGCCGCGCCCCGCTCGCACAGCACGCGGATGGCATGCACCGCCGAGCCGCCCGTCGCCAGCATCGGATCGAGCAGCAGCACCCGGCCCAGGACGTCCGGCAGGCGCACGTAGTATTCCCGCGGCAGCTTCGTCGCCGGGTCGCGGAACAGGCCGATGTGCCCCTCGCGCGCCGACGGCATCAGCTCGCGCAGCCCTTCCGCCATGCCGAGCCCCGCCCGCAGGATGGAGACAATGGTGACGGGGCACCCGAGGGTGGGGGCCTGCATGGAGGTCAGCGGCGTCTCGATGGCCAGTGGCACGGTCGGCAGGTCGCGGGTGACCTCGTAGCCGATCAGCAGCGAGACCTCGCGCAGCAGCTGGCGGAACTGCACCGGGCCGGTCTGGCGCTGCCGCATGATGGTCAGCTTGTGCAGGATCAGCGGGTGGCCGATCACGGTCAGGTTTGGGAAGCGGTCGGCTGCGGTCATGGCGCCACCTTATCGCCCCCGTGTGGCAGTGGTGCAATCGTGGTCAGGAAGCCGACCGCAGCGACCGCCGCCATGGCGAAGAAGGCGCCGGCGCCGAAAGAGGCATACCAGCCGCCGGCGAGGTAGAGCAGGCCGCCCATGGCGAGGCCGCCGGACAGGGCCGAATAGACGGTCTGTGCCGTGGCGGCGGCGCCCGGCGGCGCGGTGGCCGCGATGAAGCGCAGGGCGCCAAGATGGGCCGCGCCGAAGGTGAAGGCGTGCAGGCACTGCAGGCCTGCCAGGGGCAGCGGGGCCGTCACCAGCGCCATGCCGCTCCAGCGGACGACCGCCGCGCCTGCCGCGAGCGCGAACAGGCGGTGCGGCGGCCAGCGGTCGAGGCCATACCGGGCCAGCGCGAAGAGCACGACCTCCGCGACCACGCCGATGGCCCACAGCAGGCCGATCAGCTGGTCGGAGAAGCCCGCCGCCTGCCAGGCGAGGGTCGCAAAGCCGTAGTAGAGCGCGTGGCTGCCCTGCAGCAGGCTGGCGCCGGCCATGCCGGCCAGGAGCCGCGGGTAGCGCAGGATCACAGCCAGGCCCTCCCGCTGCCCGGGCGTCCGCGGTTGCGGCTGCGGGCGCTCCAGCAGGATCGCGGCGCCGGCGATCCCCAGGGCGCAGGCGGCGAGCGCCCAGGGCAGGGGCGAGACCCCGCTCGCCCCGATGGCCCAGCCGCCACCCCAGGCCGCGGCGATGAAGGCGATCGAGCCCCACAGGCGGGCCCGGCCGTAGTCGAGCCGGCCGCGCCCGACGGCCGCCATCGCGGCGGCGTCCGCGAGCGGGATCAGGCCGAGCAGCGGCAGGACCGCCGTCAGCTGCACGGTCAGCAGGAGCGCGGGAAGATCGGCGAGAGGGGCGAGGGCGAAGGCTGCCGCGGCCGTGAGCGCCAGAGCCATGATTGTCGGGCGCACGCCCCCGCGGCGGTCTGCGAAGCGGCCGAGAAGTGGCACCACGAGGATGCGCAGCCAGGCGCCGACCGCCAGGAAGAGGCCGATGGTGTCGGCCGACAGCCCCTTCGCCGACAGCCACACGGGCCAGAACGGCAGGTACAGGCCCACGGCGAAGAAGATCAGCGCGAACAGGAGAGCGAAGGTGAGCGGCACGGCCGGTGTCGTGGCAGTTTGGCCAGCAGGCTTGGGTCCGTATCGGGCCGGACGTCAAGGCGGGATTTTCGGCCGCAGCCTGCTGTCGGGCGGCGCGCGGCGTGGCATGATCCGGTCCAACAAGATCGGTGAGACCGGAGAGACGACGATGGTGGCAACCATCCTGACCCCGCGGCAGATCGTTGTCGGCGGCGGGGCGCTGAAGCAGACGCCGGCCGTGCTCAAGGGGCTCGGCGTCTCGCGGCCGCTGGTGGTGTCCGACCCCGTGATGGTGAGGCTTGGCAAGGTCGATCAGCTGCTCGCGCTGCTGGAGGCGGAGAAGATCACCTGGGCGATCTTCTCGGAGACCGTGCCCGATCCGACCACCGACGTGATCGAGCAGGGCGTGGCGCGTCTTCGGGACGGCAACTTCGATTGCCTCATCGCACTCGGCGGCGGCAGCCCCATGGACACGGCCAAGGCCATGTCCGTGCTCCACAAGGGCGGAGGCCAGATGCGCGACTACAAGGTGCCGAAGCAGGCGAACGACGTGGGCCTGCCGGTCATCTGCATTCCGACCACCGCGGGCACCGGCTCCGAGGTCACCCGCTTCACCGTCATCACCGACACGATGACCGACGAGAAGATGCTGATCTCCGGGCTCGCCTGCCTGCCGGCGGCGGCGATCGTGGACTACGAGCTGACCCTGTCGGTGCCCTTCCGCACCACCGCCGACACCGGCATCGACAGCCTGACCCACGCCATCGAAGCCTACGTCAGCCGCAAGGCGAACCTCTACAGCGACACCTTCGCCAGGAGCGCCATGCAGCGCATCAGCGCGAACCTGCGCGCCGCCTGCCGCGAACCGGACAACAGCGACGCCCGCGAGCAGATGATGCTGGGGGCCCTGGAAGGCGGGATGGCCTTCTCCAATGCCTCGGTGGCGCTGGTGCACGGCATGAGCCGGCCGATCGGTGCGTTCTTCCACGTCCCCCACGGCCTGTCGAACGCCATGCTGCTGCCGGCGGTCACCGCCTTTTCGGCGCCCGCCGCCCTCGGCCGCTATGCCGACTGCGCCCGCTTCATGGGCGTGGCCGGCGAGGACGAGGGCGACCAGGCCGCGGTCGCCAGACTCGTCGAGGCCCTGCGCGCCCTGAACGAGGAACTGGAAGTGCCGACGCCGCGGGCATACGGCATCAAGCCGGACCGCTACGAGACCCTGCTGGAGACCATGGCCAATCAGGCGTTGGCCAGCGGCTCGCCGGCCAACAACCCGCGCGTCCCGACCCAGGACGAGATCATCGGCCTCTATCGGGAAGCCTACGGCTGAGCGGTCAGCCTGCCGCCACAGCCTCGATCTCGACGAGCCAGCTCGGGTGGGCGAGGCCAGCCACGATGACTGCTGTCGACGCCGGCAGAGCATCGGCCAGCACCGCATCGCGGGCCTGCCGCAGATGCGGCAGGTGGGCCGCATCGACCAGGTAGGAGGTCACCTTCACGAGGTGCTCCGGTCCCATGCCGGCAGCCCGGAGCTGTGCGAGGAGGTTCTGCCAGGCGAGCCGGCACTGGCTCTCGGCATCGGCGGGCACCGAACCGTCCTTCGCCATGCCGATCTGGCCGGAGATATGCAGCCAGCGGCGGGACTCGTCCACCTCGACGGCCTGGGAGTAGGCGCCCACCGCCGGGGCCGCGTCGGCGGCCGCGATCGCCTTGTGCAACGTCTTCGCCATGCCCTCGTCTCCTCTCTCTTCTCTCAGTACTTGAACTCTTCGAACAGGTGGCGAAGGTCGCCCCCCCAGCGGCCGTGATAGGCTTCCAGCCGCTCGTCCGCAGGCGTGCGGCCGCGGGTGACGATCTCCCGCAGCGGGCCGAGGAAGTGAACCTCGTTCTCCCCGTCTCCGGACAGCATCCCGCGCGCCTGCAGCCCGTCGCGGGCGATCTCCAGGACACGTCCGGCCAGCTCGCGCACGGTCGTGTCGCGGAAGGTCGCAGCGAGCGCCTGGCGCGGCACCTGATCGCGCAGCGCCGCCATCTCTTCGATCGTCCAGTCTCGCACCAGGTCCTCGGCCGCCGACAGGGCCGTCTCGTCGTACAGCAGCCCGACCCAGAGGGCGGGCAGGGCACAGAGGCTGTCCCACGGGCCGCCGTCGGCGCCGCGCATCTCCAGGTAGCGCTTCAGGCGGACCTCGGGGAAGGCGGTGGTGATGTGATCGCTCCAGTCGGCCATGGTCGGCATCTCGCCTGGCCGGCCCGGCAGGCGGCCCTGCAGGAAGTCGCGGAAGGACTGGCCGCTGACGTCGACGTAGCGCCCGTCCCGGTAGATGAAGTACATCGGCACGTCCAGCAGCCAGTCGACGTAGCGCTCGAAGCCGAAGCCGTCATCGAAGACGAAAGGCAGCATCCCGCACCGGTCGGGATCGGTGTCGGTCCAGATATGGCTGCGGTAGCTGAGGAAGCCGTTCGGCCTGCCCTCGGTGAAGGGGGAATTGGCGAAGAGGGCGGTGGCGATCGGCTGCAGCGCCAGCGAGACCCGGAACTTGCGCACCATGTCCCGCTCGTCGGCGAAATCGAGGTTGGTCTGCACCGTGCAGGTGCGCAGCATCATGTCGAGGCCCAGGCTGCCGCGCTTGGGCATGTAGTCGCGCATGATGCGGTAGCGCCCCTTCGGCATCCACGGCATCTCGGCCCGGGTCCAGGTGGGCGCGAAGCCGAGGCCGATCATGCCGACGTCCAGAGGATCGCAGACGGCCTTCACTTCGGCGAGATGGCTGTGCACCTCGGCGCAGGTCTGATGCAGGTTCAGCAGGGGGGCGCCCGAGAGCTCGACCTGCCCGCCCGGCTCGAGCGACACGTTGCAGCCGCCCTTGGTCAGGGCGATCGGCCGTCCTTCCTCCAGAACGGGGGTCCAGCCGAAGCGGCCGGCGAGCCCTTCCAGCACGGCGCGGATGGAGCGGGCGCCGTCATAGGGCAGGGGCCGCAGGTCGTCGCGGGTGAAGGCGAACTTCTCGTGCTCGGTGCCGATGCGCCAGTCGGCCTTCGGCTTGCCGCCGGCGGCCAGATAGTCCACCAGCTGGTCCCGGTGGGTGATGGGCTCGCCCTTGCCTTGTGGCGGTGCGGACATGCGGCGCGATCCTCTCCTGGGGCGTCGGGACGGCTGGCGGGCGTCCGGCACCACCTTCCGCGATTCTGCAGGCAGAAAAGGTGCGCCGGCCCGGGCCGTCAAGCGGTCTGGCTGTCGGAAGGCTGCGCCGGCCGGGCAGGTCAGCTTTGCCCGCAGGTCACGGCCTGCCCACGCGGCGGGACGGCCCAGTCGCCACGCAGCGCCTGCACCACGCTGAGGGCCGCCGCCGCCGCCGTCTCGGCCCGCAGGATCCGGGGACCGAGGGTCACCGGCTGGACGAAGGGCCGCGACCGCAGCAGCTCGCGCTCGCCGGCGTCGAAGCCCCCCTCGGGCCCGACGAGAACGGCCAGCGGGCGGTCCGCTGAGCCTGCCAGCGCCGCCGGCAGCGGCGGTGCCGCACCGGCCTCGTCGGCCAGCAGGATCAGCCGCTCCGCCGCCCAGGCATCCAGCAGGCGGGGCAGCGGGACTGGCTCGTCGACGGCCGGCAGCGACAGGCGCTCGCACTGCTCGGCGGCTTCCCGGGCGTTGGCGGCGAGGCGGCCGAGATTGACCCGGTCCATGGTGGTCCGCCTCGTCAGCACCGGGCAGAGCCGGCTGACGCCCAGCTCGGTCGCCTTCTCTGCCAGCCAGTCGATCCGGCCGCTCTTGAGGGGGGCGAAGAGCAGCCAGAGATCCGGCTCCGGTGCCGGCGGCCGGCGCTGCGCCTGGACCCTGGCGGTGGCCGCGGTCTTGCCGAGCGACTCGACGGTCGCGCTCCATTCGCCGTCTCGCGCGTTGAATAGGGCGATGGCGGCGCCGGGCTGGAGCCGCAGCACGGAGCGGAGTTGATGGGCCCGATCCGGGCCGAGCGGCACCTCGCCGCCGGCCTCCAGAGGGGCGTCGGTGTAGAGGCGGGTCACGATCTTCGTGGCGCTCATGGGGATTCTCCTGGCTCGCCCGTGCCAGCTTCCGTCGACGGACCGGCCGCTTGCCCCTAGAGATAGCGCCTGGCCCCGATGGAGGGGATGGCGGCAGTCGAGCAGGGATCGCGCCGATGAACAAGCAGGGATGGGCCGGAGCGCAGGATGGTCGGTGGCCCGCCGGCCGCCCCGACCGCAGCGACCTGGTGAGGGGCAGCCGACTGGAGCGCTGGTTGCCCGCGGGCTGGTGGCCCTACGCCCAGCTCGCGCGGCTGGACCGGCCGATCGGCACCTGGCTGCTGCTCTTTCCGGGCTGGTGGTCGATCGCCCTGGCCGCCGGCGCCACGGGTCAGACGCCGCAATGGTGGCTCTTTCCGGCCTTCGGGCTGGGGGCGCTGCTGATGCGCGGGGCCGGCTGCGTCGTGAACGACCTCTTCGACCGGGACTTCGATGCCCGCGTCGAGCGCACCCGCGGCCGGCCGCTGCCGAGCGGCCGGGTGTCGACGCGACAGGCCTTCGCCTTCCTCGCCGGGCTCGCCGGCGTCTCCCTGGCGATCCTGCTGCTGCTGCCGCCGACGGCGATCCTGCTCGGCGTCCTGTCGCTGCTGCTCGTCGTGCCCTATCCCCTGATGAAGCGGATCACCTGGTGGCCGCAGCTCTGGCTGGGGCTCACCTTCAACTGGGGGGCGCTGCTGGGCTGGGCGGCGGCCGAGAACGGCCTGGGCTGGCCGGCGCTCATTCTCTACGCCGGCGGCATCTTCTGGACCCTCGGCTACGACACGATCTACGCTCACCAGGACCGCGAGGACGATGCGCTGGTGGGCATCAAGTCGACGGCTCGCCTGTTCGACCGCAACACGAAGATCTGGGTGAGCCTGTTCTACCTGCTGGCCACGCTGCTCTTCGGTCTCGCCGGCTGGGTGGCGGGCCTGGGCCTGTTCCATCTGCTCGGTACCCTGGCGGTCGGGGCGCACTGCGCCTGGCAGGTCCGGACCCTCGACATCGACGACTCGGCGAACTGCCTGCGGCGCTTCAAGTCCAATCGCGACCTCGGCTTCCTGTTCCTGGCCGGCCTGCTGGCGGCGGCGCTGTTCCGATGAGCACCGCAGCAGCGCGCGATCCGGCCGCCTTCGTCACGCAGAACACGGCGCCGGAGCGCTCGACCCTCGTCCCGGAGATCGAGCTGCGACTTGCGAGCGCCGTGGTGCCGCTGTGGCAGGGGACCGAGACCGAACTGGAGGCCATGGGGCTGCCGCCCCCGTTCTGGGCCTTCGCCTGGGCGGGCGGGCAGGCGCTGGCCCGGCATCTGCTGGACAATCCCGGGCTGGTGGCGGGGCGGTCGCTACTGGATTTCGCCGCCGGCAGCGGGATCTCCGCCATCGCCGCCGCCCAAGCCGGCGCCGCCCCGGTGGAGGCCTGCGAGATCGATCCCTTCGCGCTCGCCGCCATCGCCATCAATGCCGATCTGAACGGCGTGGCCGTGCGCGTGCGCGGCGACGACCTGATCGGCCGCGACGATGGCTGGGACGTCGTGCTGGCCGGCGACGTCTGCTACGAGCGGCCGATGGCCGACCGGGTCTTCGCGTGGCTGCGGCGGCTGGCCGAGCGTGGCGCGCTCGTCCTGCTCGGCGATCCGGGTCGCACCTACCTGCCGCGGGAAGGGCTGGAGCGGATCGCGACCTATCCGGTGCCGACGACCCGGGAGCTGGAGGACAGCGACCTGCGCAACGCCACGGTCTGGCGCGTCTTGCCGGCCGCGGGCTGAGGGCGGCCGGTCAGCCCGGCTCGATCATGCGGTAGCCGACGCCCGGCTCGTTAACGATGAAGCGCGGCTGTGCGGGATCATCGCCCAGCTTATTGCGGAGCTGACCGATGAACACGCGCAGGTACTGGCGGTCGTGCTCGTGGGCGGGGCCCCAGACCTGCTTCAGCAGCTGCTGGTGCGTCATCAGGCGACCCGCGTTCGCCGCCAGGGTCCGCAGGAGCTCGAATTCCTTCGGCGTCAGCTTGACCGGCCCGCCGTCGACCCGCACCTCGTGGCGTGCGAGGTCGACCGAGAGCGCGCCGACCGAGACGACCGCCGGCTGCGGGTCCGCGGCACCCCGCCGTGGCCGCAGGAGGGCCCGGATCCGCGCCAGCAGCTCGGCGACGCCGAAGGGCTTGACGACGTAGTCGTTGGCGCCTGCGTCGAGGGCGGCGACCTTCTCCTTCTCGCTCTCGCGGACCGACAGCACCAGGATGGGCACGTCGGACCATTCGCGGATGCGCCCCACCACCTCCTTGCCGTCCAGGTCCGGCAGCCCGAGGTCGAGGACCACCAGGGCAGGCTGCTCCAGCGCCGCCTTGCCCACCGCTTCGACGCCCCGGGCCGCCTCGACCGTCTCGAAGCCCTGGGCCTCGAGCGCGATCCTGAGGAACTTCCGGATCGCCTGCTCGTCGTCGACGAGCAGGATCCTGGTCCCCGCTCCGGTCGGAGGGCTCATCGCGGGGCCTCGCCGGCGGGCCGGTCGGGCAGCCGGATCTCGATCCTGGTGCCGGAGCCGTCGGCGCGGGCGGTCGCCCGGATGGTCCCGCCGTGAGCTTCGATCAGACCGCGGCAGATCGACAGGCCCAGGCCTGTTCCCGCCTTCTGGCCGTCGTCGGCCCGCACGCGATAGAACATGTCGAAGACGCGCTCCCTGTGCGCTTCCGGAATGCCCGGACCTTCGTCTTCGACCGCCAGCAGGACGGCTCCCTCCTGCCGGGTCGTGGAGACGCGTATCTCCGTGCCCACGGGCGCATAGTTTGCGGCATTGTCCAGGAGGTTCGCCAGGACCTGTTCCATCAGCACCGGATCGACGCTCACGCCGTCGGCATCGGCGGCGATGGCGCTGGCCACCCGATGGCCGGCGAGGCTCCGGCCCAGCCGACGGATCGCGGCTCCGAGGATCTCCGACAGATCCACCGTCTCGACGTTCGGCCGCAGCACGCCGTAGCCCAGCCGGGTCATGTCGAGCAGGTTCTGGACGAAGCGGTTGAGCCGGTTGCCCTGCTCCAGGATGGACTCGACCAGCTCCCGTCTCGCCTCCTCCGACAGCAAGGCTCCCGACTGCTGCAGGGTGCCTGCCGCGCCCAGGAGGGCGGCGAGCGGCGTGCGCAGGTCGTGGCTGACCGAGGACAGCAGGGCGCTGCGCAGCTTGTCGGTCTCGGCGGCGAAACCCGCCTGCTGCAGGTCGGCGACCAGGTGCGTCCGTTCCAGTGCCAGCGCGACCTGATCGCCCAGGGTGTCGAGCAGCCGGCGCTCGTCCGCATTGGGGGCACCCTTCCGGTCGAAGGCGACGCCCAGCAGGCCGATGGCGCGATGGGCCGTACGCAGCGGCAGGAACAGCCATTCCGAAGTGGGCAGGGTGGCGGAGCCGCGGCCGGCGGCCTCGCCGTGTGCCCAGGCCCAGTCGGCCGCGGCGCGATCGCGGGCATTGAGCTGATCCTCCGGCGGATAGCCGGCGACGACCTCCAGGCTGCCGCCGGCGCTACCCTGGGTGAGCACCAGCGAGCGGCACTGCAGCGTCGAGGCGACGTGGTGCACCGCCGCCCAGAGCACGTCGTCCTCGCTGGCGGCGCTCGCCACCTTGCGGCTGAATTCGTAGAGGTTGGCGGTCCGCCGCGCGATGGCGCGCTGAGCCATGGCCTGGCGCCGGATCCGCGCGGCGAGGTTGCCGGTGGTGATGGCGACCAGTAGGAACAGCAGCAGGGTCAGGATGTCGTCGCGGCCGTGGACCGCGAGGGTGCGGTAGGGGACGGTGAAGAAGTAGTTGTAGAGCAGGAAGCTGAGGGTGCTGGCCATCAAGGACGGGCCGATGCCGGCGCGGGTGGCGACGATCAGCACGCCCGTGAGGAACACCAGCGACAGGCTGGCCACCGGAAAGAAGCGGTCGATCGCCAAGGCCACCGCGAAGGCGCCGAGGGTGACGCCCACGGCGAGCAGATAGAGCCGGAGGTCCGGCTCGCCGGTCAGCAGTCCGGGCTGGATCACCGACCGCTTCTGCGTCTCCTCGTCGGGCGAGACGAGGGTGATCTGGAAGTCGCCGCCCCGATCGATCAGCCGGCGGCTGACCCGTTCGCGGTTCGCCCACGGGAAACGCCTGCGGCGGGGCCGCCCGACGACGATGCGGCTCACGTTGCGGCTGCGGGCGAAGGCAAGCAGTTCGGCGGCGACGTCCCGGTCGGTGTTCAGGGTCACGACCTCCGCCCCGAGGCTCTCGGCGAGCCGCAGGGACTCGGCGAGGATGGTCTTGTCCGCCTCCGAGAGCTGCTCGTAGCCGGGGGCGATCACGTGGGCGGCGATCCAGGGCGCGCGCGCCCGATCGGCCATCCGCTTGGTCGCGCGGATCAGGCTGGCCGACACGGGGCTTTCGTTGACGCAGACCAGCATCCGCTCGTGGGTGGGCCAGGGCCCTGCGATCGCATGGCTGCGCATGTGCTCGGTCATCTGCGCGTCGACCCGGTCGGCCGCGACGCGCAGGGCGAGCTCCCGTAACGCAGTGAGATTGCCCTTGGAGAAGAAGTTCTGGATCGCCCGGGCGATCTGCTCCTGGACGTAGACCTTGCCCTGGCGCAGGCGCTCCAGCAGTTCCTCGGGCGGGACGTCGATGAGCTCGATCTCGTCGGCGCGTTCCAGCACCTGGTCCGGCAGGGTCTCGCGCACCCGCACGCCGGAGATGCGGGCGACCACGTCGTTCAGGCTTTCCAGGTGCTGGATGTTCAGGGTGGTGAAGACGTCGATGCCCGCGGCCAGGATCTCCTCCACGTCCTGCCAGCGCTTGACGTGGGTGCTGCCGGGCACGTTGCTGTGTGCCAGCTCGTCGACCAGCACCAAGGCGGGGCGCCGGGCGAGGATGGCGTCGAGGTCCATCTCCGGGATGGCCCGGCCGCGGTAGTAGATCGGCCGGCGCGGCACCACCTCCAGGCCCGCGGCCAGGGCCTCGGTGTCGGCACGGCCGTGGGTCTCGACGACGCCGACCACCACGTCGCTGTCGCGTTCCCGCCGGAGCGCCTCCTCCAGCATGGCGTAGGTCTTGCCCACACCCGGCGCGGCGCCCAGGAAGATCTTGAGGCGTCCCCTGCCTTCCCTGGCAGCTTCGGCGAGCAGCGCTTCCGGCACCGGCCGGTCGAGATCCTGCGACATGGGGCGGCCGGTCAGTCGGCGCCGCCGGATGAGCCCAACCTGTCGAGGGCGAGATTGAGCTGCAGCACGTTCACGCGCGGCTCCCCGAGGACGCCGAGAAGGCGCCCCTCGGTCTGCCGGGCGACGAGGGCACCCACGTCGCCGGGGGCGAGGCCGCGCGCCTTCGCCACGCGGGGCACCTGGAGCGCGGCGGCGGCGGGCGAGATGTCCGGGTCCAGGCCGGAGGCCGAGGCGGTGACCAGATCGACCGGCACAGGCCGGTCGCCCGCCCAGGTCCGCACCGCATCCAGCCGCTGCCGGATGTCGGCCAGGAGGCTGGCGCTGGTCGGGCCCAGGTTGCTGCCGGACGAGGCTGCACCGTCATAGCCTGCCGCGGACGGACGCGGGTGGAAGTAGCGGTCGGAGGCGAAGTCCTGCCCCACCAGGCTCGAACCGACGGTCTGCCCGTCGCGGATCAGCAGGCTGCCGTTCGCCTGCCACGGAAAGGCTGCCTGCGCCAGGCCGTACACGGCCAGCGGATAGGCGCCGCCGGTCAGGAGCGTCATCAGGACGATCATGACGAGCGCGGGACGAAGTTGCTTGAGCATCACAGGCTTCCTCAGATGAGGCCGAGGGCGTTGACGGCGATGTCGATCAGCTTGATGCCGACGAACGGCGCGATCAGTCCTCCCAGCCCGTAGATGGCCAGATTCCGGCGGAGAAGGCTGGCGGCGCCGGCCGGGGAGTAGCGTACGCCTTTGAGGGCCAGCGGAATGAGCGCGATGATGATGAGCGCGTTGAAGATGATCGCGGAGAGCACGGCGCTCTCGGGCGTCTGCAGGTCCATCAGATTCAAGACCCCGAGGCCGGGATAGGCGGTCACGAAGATGGCCGGCAGGATCGCGAAGTATTTGGCGACGTCGTTCGAGATCGAGAAGGTCGTCAGGGCGCCGCGGCTCATGAGGAGCTGCTTGCCGACCATCACCACCTCGATCAGCTTCGTCGGATCGCTGTCCAGGTCGATCAGGTTGCTGGCCTCCTTGGCGGCCGGCGTCCCGGCCTGCATGGCCACGCCCACGTCGGCCTGCGCCAGGGCGGGCGCGTCGTTGGAGCCGTCGCCGCACATGGCGACCATGCGGCCCTCCGCCTGCTCGGCCCGGATCAGCTCCAGCTTCTTTTCGGGGGTGGCCTCGGCAAGGAAGTCGTCCACGCCCGCCTCGGCCGCGATGGCCGCCGCCGTGAGCGGGTTGTCGCCGGTGATCATGACGGTGCGGATGCCCATGCGGCGCAGCCGCGAGAAGCGCTCGCGGATGCCGGGCTTGATCACGTCCTTGAGGTGGATCACCCCCAGCAGACGCGTGTTGCGGGCGACGAGGAGCGGCGTTCCGCCGGATTTCGAGATGCGGTCGACCGTCCGGCCGAGATCCTTGGGCAGCGGCACGCCGGCCCAGGCGAGCACGGCGTCGACGGCGCCCTTCCGGATCGCGCCATCGGCGAGGTCGACGCCGGAGATGCGGGTCTGGGCGCTGAAGGGTACGAAGACGGCCTCCGCCAGCCCGTGGCTGCCCACGCCCTTCTTTTCGGCCAGTTCGACGATCGAGCGTCCTTCCGGCGTCTCGTCCGGAAGGGACGCCAGCAGGGCCGCCTCGACGAGGTGGCGTTCGGAGATGCCCTGCGCCGGTTCGAAGGCGTCGGCCCGGCGGTTGCCGAAGGTGATCGTGCCGGTCTTGTCGAGCAGCAGGACGTCGACGTCGCCGGCGGCTTCCACCGCGCGGCCGGACTTGGCGATGACGTTGGCGCGCAGCAGCCGGTCCATCCCGGCGATGCCGATGGCGGACAGGAGGCCGCTGATGGTGGTGGGGATGAGGGCGATCAGGAGCGCCGCCAGCGCGATCGCCGGGATGTAGCTCCCGGAGTAGAGGGCGAGGGGCTCGATCGTCACGACCACCAGCACGAAGATCAGGGACATCCCGACGAGCAGGATGGACAGCGCCACCTCGTTCGGCGTCTTGCGCCGTTCCGCCCCCTCGACCAGGGCGATCATGCGGTCCAGGAAGGACTGCCCCGGCTTCTGCGTCACCCGCACCCTGATCCAGTCGGAAACGACCCGCGTGCCGCCGGTGACGCCGGAACGGTCGCCGCCCGACTCGCGGATCACCGGAGCCGACTCGCCGGTGATGGCGCTCTCGTCCACCGAGGCGATGCCCTCCACGACCTCGCCGTCGGCAGGGATCAGATCGCCGGCCTCCACCAGCACTGTGTCGCCGAGGCGGAGGTCGCGGCTCGGCACGAGATCGTGGCTGCCGTCGTCGCGCAGGCGCTTGGCCGGCGCGTCGCTCTGGACGGCCCGGAGACTGTCGGCCCTGGCGCGCCCTCGGCCTTCGGCGAGGGCCTCCGCGAAGTTCGCGAAGAGGACCGTGAACCACAGCCAGAGGCAGACTTGCCCGGAGAGGGCCGCCAAGCCGCCGCCCGCCGCCAGGTCCCGCGCGAAGAGCGCGGTGGTGAACAGCGCGACTGCTTCGGTCACGAACATCACCGGGTTGGCCAGCATCTGCCGTGGATCAAGCTTCCGTACGGCGACCTTGGCCGCCTGGACGGCGAGGGGGCCGTCCAGGAGTGCGATTTCCTTGGTCTTCAGCATTTGCGCTTCCTAGAAGGTCTGGCCCTGGAACAGCGCCACATGCTCGGCTATCGGGCCGAGGGCGAGCGCAGGGAAGAAGGTCAGGCCTCCGAGTGTCAGGATGACGGCCGTGAGGAGGCCCACGAACAGGGGTGTGGGAGTCGGGAAGGTGCCGGCCGTGGGCGCGGCGGTCTTCTTGCCCGCGAGTGCGCCCGCCACCCCCAGCATCGGCACGATGAAGACGAAGCGGCCCAGCAGCATGGCGATGCCCTGCATGGTGTTGTGGTAGGGGACGTTGGCGCCGAAGCCGGCGAAGGCCGAGCCGTTGTTTCCGGTCGCGGAGGAGTAGGCATAGAGGATCTCGGAAAGGCCGTGCGGCCCCGCGTCCTGGACCGAAGCCATGGCGGTCGGCAGGACCGCGGCCAGCGCCGAGAACCCCAGCACGCCGACCGGCATCACCAGGAAGGCGATGACTGAGAGGGTGACCTCCTTCGTCTCGATCTTCTTGCCGAGGTATTCGGGTGTGCGTCCCACCATCAGGCCGGCGAGGAAGACCGTCAGCACGACGAAGGCGAGCATGCCGTAGAAGCCGGACCCAACGCCGCCGAAGACGACCTCGCCGATCTGCATCAGCAGCATCGGCGCCAGCGTGCCCAGGGGCATGAAGCTGTCGTGCATGGCGTTGACGGAGCCGTTCGAGGCGGCCGTGGTGGCGGTCGCCCAGAGGGCCGAGAGGCCGGTTCCGAAGCGGACCTCCTTGCCCTCCATGTTGCCGGCGGCCTGATCGATCGGCAGGCCCGCGAGGAGGGGGTTGCCGTGGATCTCCGCGCCGTAGGTGAGGGCGAGGGCGGCGACGAACAGCAGGCTCATGCAGGCGAAGATCGCCAGGCCCTGACGCATGTCGCGCACCATGCGGCCGAACATGAAGCAGAAGGCGGCCGGGATCAGCAGGATGTAGAGGCACTCCAGCAGGTTGCTGAACGCCGTGGGGTTTTCATACGGGACCGAGGAATTGGCGTTGAAGAAGCCGCCGCCGTTGGTGCCGAGCTGCTTGATGGCGATCTGCGAGGCGGCCGGCCCCTGTGCCAGCACCTGCCGGCCGCCTTCCAGGGTCGTGGCGTCCACGTAGTGGGCGAAGTTCTGCGGCACGCCCTGCCAGATCAGCAGGAGCGCCGCGATCAGCGAGAGCGGCAGCAGCAGGTAGAGCACCGCGCGGGTGAGATCGACCCAGAAGTTGCCGAGCACCCGGTTCTGCCGCCCCGCGAAGCCGCGGATGACCGCGGCGCCCACAGCGATGCCGGTGGCGGCGGAGACGAAGTTCTGGGTGGTCAGCCCGACCATCTGGCTGAAGTACGAGAGGGTCGTCTCGCCACCGTAGGCCTGCCAGTTGGTGTTGGTCACGAAGCTGACGGCGGTGTTGAACGCCAGGTCCGGCGAAAGCCCGGCCAAGCCCTGGGGATTGAGCGGCAGGACGTTCTGCAGGCGCAGGATGGCGTACAGCAGCAGCCAGCCGACGAAGTTGAAGGCGAGCACCGAGAAGGCATAGCGCGTCCAGTGCTGGCCTTCGTCCGGGCCTATGCCCGAGAGGCGGTAGAAGCCGCGCTCGATCGGCCCCAGGAGGGGGGTGAGGAAGGTCCTCTCGTTGGAGAACACGCGGCCCATGTAAAGCCCCAGCGGCCAGCACAGCAGGCCGAGGAGCAGGCCGTAGATTGCGAACTGCAGGATGTCGTCCGTCATGGCTTCGCCCCCCTCAGAAGCGTTCCGGGAGGAGGAGCGCGACCGTCAGGTAGACGAGCAGGGCAAGCGCCAGCAGGCCGCCCGCGATCAGGTCGAAGGTCATTTCCGGCCGCTCCCCAGGCGCTCGCAGGCGGGGACTGCCCAGGCCATGACGGCGAAGAAGGCGGCGGTCAGCAGGATGTAGGCGAGATCGAGCATGGTCGTCTCCGGCTCTGTGTCGTTGGCCAGGAGACTTGCGGTCCGCCCCGTCAGGTTTCGATCGGGAAGTCGGGGGCGGAGCGTAAGGATTGAATAAGCGGACCGGCGGGTGTCATCGGCTCCCGAAGGTCACCGTGTCGTCAGCCCACCAATGCTCCCCTGCCGTTCATCCCGCGGACCGCCTCGGCGACAATGTGGCCGGTCCGGCGGATGTGCGCGGCCAGCAACTCGCAGGCCCGATCGGCCTGGCGTTCCAGCACCGCTTCCATCAACGCCCGATGCTCACCCGGGACGTCGCGGTCGAGTGGCAGCTGAGAGAGGGAGAGCCGGCGGTACCGCTCGCTCTGCTCGAAGAGGATCTGACGGAAGTGCAGGATCCGCTGGAGCGGACAGGCGCGGATGAGGGCTTCGTGGAAATCGGCATGACGCAGCTCCCATTCGGCGGTCGGCTGATGGGCCGTCAACTGGTCATCCAGCTTGGACAGGCGGTAGAAGCTCGCCACGATGCCGGCCTCCCACCCGTGCGGATCCGTCCTGGCCGACTGTTCCAGCGAACAGCGCAGGGCCAGCGTTTCGATCATCACCCTGCTTTCGGTTACGTCGTGCAACTCGCTCAGCGAGACGGGGGGCACGCTGAAGCCGCGCCGGCCCTCGGCGATGACGAAGCCGTCGCCCGCCAGTCGCGAAAGGGCTTCCCGCAAAGGGCTCGCCCCCATCCCGTAGCGGGCCTTCAGCGGATCCAGCCGCAGGCGCACACCGGGCGCCAGAACGCCATTGAGAATGTCCTCCCGCAGGCTGCCATAGGCGCGGTCGGTGAGGGTCATGTCGTCGTCGTTCATCCAGCGCCTCCCGGCGGCCAGAATCTCCTGTGACGCACAGCGCGTCCACCACGCTATTTTATCGATGAAATATCTTTTTACCGAATAGATTAATTGACACCGACAAAGTGATGCGTCCATGCTCAGGGAAGAGACGAGAAGGGCCGTCGTTCCATGGCGGCCTCGCATGGGAGGAATTGCTATGCTTCGACGTCGTGGAGCCCTGGGGCTCTTCGCGGCCGCTGCGGTCGTTTGCGCTTTCGGCCAGACGGGCGCTGCCGCTGCCGCCGACTATCCCGATCAGCCGATCAAGATCGTCCACGGCTCTTCGCCCGGCGCTCCGCAGGACGTCATGCTCCGGACGCTGGCGCAGGAGATGGAGAAGGTGGCCGGCGTCCCGGTGGTGGTCGAAGGGCGGCCCGGCGGCACCGGCCAGGTGGCCATGGCCTACCTCAAAGGCCAGCCCGCCGACGGCTACACCATTTTCTCGGATGCCACCGGCATCACCACGGTGCTGCAGCTGCCGGGGGCCGCGTACAAGTGGGACGACTTCAAGCCGCTCTACCGCATCCAGCTCGATCCCTTCGCCCTCTATGTGAAGCGGGGTGGCGCCTACAGTGACCTCGGCGACCTGATCGAGGATGCCAAGAAGCGCGGCGAGGATGTCCGGATCGGCGGCTACGGGACCGGATCGCCCCACCAGATCACCACGCTCGCCCTGGCGGACGCGGCCGGGGTCGACGTCACCTGGGTCCCCTACAACAGCGGAAGTGACGCCATCGCGGCCGTGATGGCGGGCGACCTGGAGGCGGCGATGAGCAACATCAGCGTCTACAGCCGCTTCAAGGACCGCACGAAGGTGGTGGCGGTGACCTCCGACGAGCCGGTCAAGGCATTCCCCGAGGTTCCGACGCTGCGGGACGCGGGATACGACATCGCCCGTTATCACTGGCGCGGCATGTTCGTCGATAAGGACACCCCCGAGGGCGTGACGGACGACCTCTACGCGATCGTGGACGAGGCGGTTAAGTCACCGGGCTTCCAGGCCTATCTCGAGAAGTCGTCGACTCTGCCCGGAGTGATGAGCCGGGCCGATTTCACCGAGATGCTGAAGGGTCAGGCCGAGAACGACCACAAGGTGCTCATCGACCTGGGCATGATCGAGGGCTGAGACCGCCGTGCGCCTCCGCCTGGCACATCTCATCTACCTGGCGCTCCTGGCGTTTGCCGTGATCTTTCTCTGGCAGGCGCAGGGGCTTCCGGGGGCGCAGTCGCGGCGGGACATAGGGCCCGCCGCCTTCCCCGAGTGGATCGCGGTCGCGATGATCGGGCTGATCCTGATCGACGCCGTGGCCTCCCGGCATCTGGTGAGGCCGACGAATTTCTCCGATCTCGGGCTGGCCGCGGCGGTTGCCGGACTGCTCGGGCTCTCGATCTGGCTGGCGACGCAGTTCGGATTCTTTCGCGTGCTGCCTTTCGCCCTCTTCGTCGGCCTGTGGCTGGCCGGATCGCGCCACCACCTGGCCAACGTCGCCTTCAGCGTGCTGCTGCCGGCCGTGCTCTGGCTGCTCTTCGATCGCGTGCTGCTCATTCCAATCGCGGGGATGTAGGACAAGACGATGCCGATCGACGGCCTTCTCGCCGGCCTGAGCGCGCTCGCCCAGCCCGACATCCTTCTCGCCCTCGTGATCGGCGTCACGATCGGCATGGCCTTCGGGGTCACCCCGGGGCTGGACGCCACCTCGGGCACTGCCCTGCTGGTCTCCGCCACCTATGCGCTGTCCACCGAGATCGCCCTGGCCGTCCTGATCGGCATCTACACCGCCGCCACCTATTCCGGCTCGATCACGGCCATCACCATAGGCGTGCCCGGCACGCCTGCGTCGGCCGCGACCGTGCTCGACGGCTACGAACTAACCAAGCGGGGCGAGCTGCGACGGGCACTCAGCATCTCCATCACGGCGTCGGTCATCGGCGGGATCGTGGGGACGGTGGCGCTCGTCTTCCTGGCGGTCCCGCTCGCCGACGTGGCGCTACTCTTCGGGGCGCCCGAGTACTTCGCCCTGGGTCTGCTCGGCGTGGCGATCATCGCGAGCCTCGTCGAGGGCATGATGCTGGCCGGCTTCGTCCTGGCGCTCTTCGGCCTGCTCATCACGACGATCGGCATCGATCCCTTCGTCGGCTTCCCGCGCTTCACCTTCGGCAACATCAATCTCATCGAGGGCGTTCCCTACATCCCGGCGCTGGTCGGGCTCTTCGCGGTGTCCGAGGCGATCTCCCTGATGACCGACCGCAGCGATACGACCAAGGCCGAGCGTCCGCCGTTCTTCGCCTTCGACATGGACGGTGCGCTGCTGCGGAAGATCGGCCGGGCGGTCGGCATCGGCTCGGTGCTCGGCGCCTTCCTCGGTGCGTTGCCTGCCGTCGGGGCGGCGGCGGCCAACTGGATCGGCTACAACGAAGCCCGTCGCTTCAGCAGGGACCCCAAGGCCTTCGGCAAGGGCTCCTACGAAGGCCTCGCTGCCGCTGAAGCCAGCAACAACGGCACCGTCAGCTCGTCCCTTGTGCCGCTGCTGGCCTTCGGCATTCCGGGCTCGGCCACCGCCGCCGTGCTGCTGGGTGCCATGATGCTGCATGGCGTGACGCCGGGGCCGAACCTGTTCGTCGAGAATCTCGGGCTGGTCTACTTCATCTTCCTGTGCTTCGGAGCGGCCAATCTGATCATGGCGGTCTACGGCGTTTTCGGTGTCAGCTTCTGGGTCCGCCTGGTGCAGATGCCGAAGCCCTTCATCGTCATGACCGTGCTCACGCTCTCGGTCGTCGGCGCCTTCAGCGTCCGCTCGAACGTCTTCGACGTCTATCTCGCAATCGCCCTCGGCGTCTTCGGCTTCCTGGTGCGGCGTGCCGGAATGTCCGTGGTGCCGATCGTCCTGGCGATCGTGCTGGGCGGGCTGATCGAGGAGAACCTTCGCCGGGCGATGATCAGCTCCAGTGACGGTGCCTGGATCTTCCTCGAACGGCCGATCGCCGCCGTGATCCTGGCGTTCACCGTCGTCACCTTCTTCCTGCCGCTGGTGCGCCGCGCGCTGGCGGTGCGGCGTCGATCGCCCCCTCTGTCGGAGAAAGTGTCATGAGCGAGGTCCTCGCAGCGCGGGCCTGGTGGGTGAAGTTGCCGCTCAGCGTCGCCTACGAAAACGCGCTTGGCATCATCGACGCCTTCGACGCGCTCGTGCTGCAACTGGAAGACGAGGCCGGCTGCATCGGCTGGGGAGAGAGCTGTCCCGTGGCCGGCTATTCACCGGAAACGCCGGAGGAGGCGTGGGAAGCCGTCCCGGACCTCATGGAGCGGCTGCTTGCCGAAGGCGAAGCGTCGGTCCAGGCGGAGATGGATGGTCGGTTCCGTCGGCAGCCCTTCGTGGTCAGCCTCTTCCGCGAGGCCCTGGAGGATCTGCGCGGCTGGAGCGGCCTGCGCCTCGGTCAGCCTGCGACGCTCGATCTCCTCGCCACGGTCAACAGCCGGGATCCGGAGGAAGCGGCTGCGATGGCCAGGGGCTACCTGGCTCAGGGCTATCGCACCATGAAGGCCAAGGTCGGCTACGATCCGGCCGCCGATGCCCGGCGCATCAGCCGCCTGGCGGAGGTGCTCGACGGTCGGGCCATCCTCAGGATCGATGCCAACCAGGGCTATACGGCAGAACAGGCATTGGCCTTCGCGAAGGCGGTCCCGCCCGAGGCGATCGAGGTCTTCGAGCAGCCGGTACCGGCCGATGCCTGGAGTGATTTAGCGGCGGTCGCGGCGGCGTCCCCGCTGCCGATCATGCTGGACGAGTCGATCTACGACGACGCCGACATCCGCCGGGCCGCGACGCTTCCCGGCATCACCGCGGTGAAGCTGAAGCTCAGCAAGGCCGGTGGTGGTGCCGGTCTGGTGCGGCAGATGACGCTGGCGGAGACCTGCGGCCTGAAGGTGGGGGTAGGCAACGGTGTCGCCAGCGACCTCGGGTGCCTGCACGAGGCGGTCTGCTGCGTTCAGGCCGGTCTGGCGACAGCGGGGGAGATGAACGGCTTCATGAAGACGCCGGCGCGCCTGACGCGAGCCGTCCTGAAGATGGACGGGCCGCGCCTGCTCGTGCCGCCGGTCGCCGCGACGGAGGTCGATGCGGCCGCCGTCGAACGCCACACCCATCGCCGGATCGAGCGGCGAGCGGCCGCTGCCATCGGGAGGAGAGCATGACCGTTACCACCCAATTGAACGTGCGGCCGAGCGGTGCCGTGCTGGGCGCCGACGTGGAGGGCGTCGACCTCTCGCAGCCGCTGTCCGCGGAGGCCTTCGATGCCATCCTGCAGGCTTGGCACAGCCATCTGGTGCTGCGCTTCAGGGGACAGCGCCTGGACGATCCTGCACTGATCGCCTTCAGCCGGCGTTTCGGGACTCTCGACCTCGCCCCGATCACCGTGACCGGCGAGCGCGAGATCCCCGAGTTCCCGGAGATCAACGTGATCTCGAACGTCTTGGTCGACGGACGGGCGATCGGGAGCCTGGGCTCCTACGAGGCCGAATGGCACACGGACATGTCCTACAACGACCTTCCGCCGATGATGAGCTGCCTCTATTCGCTGGAGGTGCCCGACTCGGGGGGCAACACCGGCTTCCTCAACATGTACGAGGCCTACGAGACTCTGCCGTCCGATCTGCGGCAGGTCGTCGACACCCACCGCTGCAAGCACGATTCCAGCCGCAACAGTGCCGGAGAGCTGCGAAAGGGAGCCCGCGACCTGAAGGATCCGCGGGAGGTGCCGGGGGCCCTGCACCCGCTCGCGCGCACCCACCCCGCCACCGGCCGCAAGGCCGTCTTCCTCGGCCGGCGGCGCAATGCCTACATCCCCGGGCTGCCGCTCGACGAGAGCGAAGCCGTGCTGGACCGGCTGTGGGCTCATGCGCTCCAGCCAAGGTTCCAGTGGGAGCAGGTGTGGCGTGTCGGCGACGTCGTCCTCTGGGACAATCGCTGTGTCATGCATCGGCGCGACGCCTTCTCCGCGTCGGCGCGGCGGATCATGCATCGGACGCAGGTGCAGGGTGACCGTCCCTTCTGAGGGCACGGAGCGGGAAGGGAAAGCGGCGATGCGAGCCATTCTGGTCGGCCGGTACGGGCCTGCCGAGGCGCTGGAGCTTGCGGAGGTGCCGGCACCGGCGGCCGCCGCCGGCGAGGTGGTGATCCGCCAGAGTCGCGTCGGGGTGAACTTCGCCGACGTCTACATGCGTCGCGGCCTCTATCACGGGCAGCACACCTACGGGACCGGCCTGCCTTTCGTGCTGGGGCTGGAAGGCGTCGGCGAGGTTGTCGAGGCTGGCGACGGAGTGGAGACCCTCCGCCCGGGCGATCGAGTCGGCTATTGCCTCGGCAAGGCCGCCTACGCAGAGCAGGTGGCGGTGGCCGCTGCCAAGTGCGTGAAGCTGCCGTCCTGGTGCGACGACGACACCGCCGCCGCCTTGATGCTGCAGGGTGCGACCAGCCACTACCTCACCCACTCCGCCTATCCGCTGGCCGCCGGGGAGTGGTGCCTGATCCACGCCGGCGCTGGCGGTGTCGGCCGGCTGCTGATCCAGATCGCCAAGGCGAAGGGCGCGAAGGTGATCACCACTGTCGGCAGCCCGGCCAAAGCCGCGGCGGTGGCCGAACTCGGTGCCGACGTGGTGGTGCTCTACCGCGAGGAAGATCCGGTCGAGCGGGTGCGGGAGGCGACCGGCGGGGCCGGGGTCGACGTCGTCTACGATTCGGTGGGGCGGGACACCATCGCCGCCTCGCTGCGCTGTCTGCGGGTACGGGGAACCTGTATCCTCTTCGGCGCAAGCTCCGGTCCGGTCGAGTCGGTCGTTCCCATGGATCTCGCCGAGGCGGGGTCTGTCTTCTTCACCAGGCCGCACCTCGCGCACTATCGCCGGGCGGCTGCGGAAGCCCAACGGCGCGCCGACGACATCTTTCGTCTGGTGGAACAGGGCAGTGTGAAGCCAAACATTGACAGCGTCTTCCCTCTGGCGGAGGCGGTGGCGGCGCACCGGCGGCTCGAAAGCCGCCAGAGCGCCGGCAAGATTCTGTTGCAGCCCTAGGGCCGCCTGCAGGCGGCGTCTGATCGAGAAAGAGGAAAGCATCGCATGCGTCTGTTCCGTCACGGTCCCGTCGGTCGGGAGAAGCCCGGCGCCTTCGCCCCCGACGGCACGATGCGCGACCTGTCTTCGCTGATCGCCGATCTGGGCGAGGCGACTCTCGGCCCGACCGAGCTGGACCGCCTGCGCGCGGCCGACCTGTCGGCCCTGCCGGAGGTGGCCGCCGGTACGCGGCTGGGTCCCTGCGTCGCCCGACCGGGCAAGCTGGTCTGCATCGGCCTCAACTACGTCGACCATGCGGAGGAAGCCGGCATGGCCAAGCCGCAGGAGCCCATCTTCTTCCTCAAGGCGACGAGCGCCTACAGTGGCCCCAACGACCCTGTCCGCCTGCCCCGCGGCGCGGAGAAGGGCGACTGGGAGGTCGAACTGGGGGGGGTGATCGGCAGCCGGGCCAGCGACATCGAAGAGGCGGACGCCCTGTCCCACGTCGCCGGCTACTGCGTGTTCAACGACGTCTCCGAACGCGCCTTCCAGATCGAGCGCGGCGGCCAGTGGACCAAAGGCAAGTCGGCCGACACCTTCGCTCCCACCGGCCCCTGGCTGGTCACGCCCGACGAGGTGCCCGACCCGCAGAACCTGCGCCTGACGCTCGACGTCAACGGCCAGCGTTTCCAGGACGGCACCACGGCATCGATGATCTTCCCGGTCAGCCTGCTGATCGCCTATGTCAGCCAGTTCATGACCCTGCTGCCCGGCGACATCGTGGCCACCGGCACGCCGGCGGGCGTCGGCATGGGACAGCGGCCGCAACGCTTCCTGCGGCCGGGCGACGTGATGCGCCTCGAGATCGAAGGACTGGGCGTCCAGGAGCAGAAGGTGGTGGCGGCGGGCGCCGCCTGATGGTCGCGATCCCCGAGGCCGGCCGGCCCCGTTTCCTCAGTCGGTGTGGGCGGGCGGTGCCTCGGGATCGATCTTCTCGATCCGGTAGCGGATCTGGGCGGCGTCGACCGTCGCCCAGGCACGCTTGGCCCACTCGGTCTTCGCAGCCTCGTAGGTCGTGAAGGGCCCCACCCACTCCTCCTGCCCCGAGGCAGGCTGTGTGAAGTGGCGGTCCTTGTACTCGCCGCCGACGACCCAGTACTGCAGCATGACGGTCGCGCCTCGCTCTACTTGCGTCTTCTTGCCGAACCCGTCGGTGAGTCTGCCACGCCCCTCATGACCGAATCCAGTCCGAAGGCGGCCCGATCGGCCGTTCCGCGAAGGCTTGACCGCGGCCCGCCGTCGCGGACGAATGGCTTTGCCCCCTGAACCGCCACTCGGACCTGCCGATGCCCTACAGTTCGTTGCGCGACTTCATCGACCGCCTCGAGGCGGCCGGACGGCTGGTCCGCGTGTCCCACCCGGTCTCGCCGGTGCTGGAGATGACGGAGATCCAGACCCGGCTGCTGGCGCAGGACGGGCCGGCGGTGCTGTTCGAGAAGGTCGTCCGTCCTGACGGCGGCCTCTACGACATGCCGGTGCTGGTGAACCTCTTCGGCACGGTCGAGCGTGTCGCCTGGGGGATGGAACGCGAGCCGGCGCAGTTGCGCGAGGTCGGCGAGACCCTCGCCTTCCTGCGGCAGCCGGAGCCGCCGGGCGGCTTCCGTGAGGCGATGGACATGCTGCCGCTGCTGCGCACCGTCATGGCGATGCGGCCGCGCAGCGTGTCGCGGGCGCCCTGCCAGGAGGTCGTGCTGACCGGGGACGAGGTGGACCTGGACCTGCTGCCGATCCAGACCTGCTGGCCCGGCGAGCCGGCGCCGCTGATCACCTGGCCGCTGGTGGTGACCCGCGGGCCGAGCGCGCGGAAGGAGGATGCCTTCAACCTCGGCATCTACAGGATGCAGAAGCTCGGCCGGAACCGCACGCTGATGCGCTGGCTGAAGCACCGCGGCGGGGCGCAGCACCATCACCGCTGGAAGCAGAGCCGGCGGGAGCCGCTGCCGGCCGCGGTGGTGCTGGGGGCCGATCCCGGCACCATTCTCGCCGCTGTCACGCCGGTGCCGGACACGCTGTCCGAATACCAGTTCGCCGGCCTGTTGCGGGGGAGCAAGGTCGATCTCGTCGACTGCCGCACGGTCCCGCTCAAGGTGCCGGCCCAGGCGGAGATCGTGCTGGAGGGCCACGTCAGCCTCGACGACTACGGTGACGAAGGGCCCTACGGCGACCACACCGGCTACTACAACGCCGTCGAGCCCTTTCCGGTCTTCACGATCAGCGCGATGACCATGCGCCGGCGGCCCATCTATCTCTCGACCTTCACCGGCCGGCCGCCGGACGAGCCTTCGGTGCTTGGCGAGGCCCTCAACGAGGTCTTCATCCCGCTGCTGCAGCAGCAGTTCCCGGAGATCGTCGACTTCTGGCTGCCGCCGGAGGGCTGCAGCTACCGGATCGCCGTCGTCTCCATGAAGAAGGCCTATCCCGGTCACGCCAAGCGGATCATGCTGGCCACCTGGTCGTACCTGCGCCAGTTCATGTACACGAAGTTCGTCATCGTCGTGGACCATACGGTGAACGCCCGCGACTGGAAGGACGTGATGTGGGCCGTTTCCACCAAGATGGACCCGGCGCGGGACATGACGGTGATCGAGAACACGCCCATCGACTACCTGGACTTCGCAAGCCCGGAATCGGGGTTGGGCTCCAAGGTGGGCCTGGACGCCACCGACAAGCTGCCGCCCGAGACGAAACGGGAGTGGGGCACCGTCCTGGCCATGGAGCCGGCCGTGGTCGAGCGGGTGTCGTCCATCTGGAAGGACCTCGGCCTGCCGGGGGACGGGCGGCCGATCTGGCGGCAGGTCGGCTGAGTTCTCAGCCGCCGGCCATCTCGGCGACCAGCCAGTCGCGCAGGGCTTGCGTGGCAGCCGTGGCCGGAGCGGCCTTGGGCCTTACCAGCCAGAAGCCCCGGCCGGTATCCAGCCGGTCGGGCAGCGGTGCCACCAGCCGGCCGGCGGACAGGAGGTCACCCGTCAGGTGGTGCCACCCCAGCACCCAGCCCTCGCCTGCCAGGGCGGCCTGCAGTGCCAGGGAGTAGTCATTCACCGCGAGGATCGGCGCGCGCGGCGCTTCCGTGATGCCCAGGGCCCTGAACCAGTCGGCCCAGGTGGTGTGGGGGTGGTGCGGCTCGTGCAGGTCGATCAGCCGCTCCCCCAGCAGGTCCGCCGACCGGCGCGGGCGGCCGTTGGCCAGGAGAAAGGCGGGCGAGCACACGGGAAGGATGGTCTCCCGGGCCAGCAGCGTCGCCTCCAGGTCGGGCCAGTCGCCCAGGCCGGAGCGGACGGCCAGCGAGACGTTCTCCGCGACAAGGTCGACGGGCCTTTCCGATGTCAGGATCCGCAGGTCGATCTCGGGGTGGGCCTGGCGAAATCGGCCGACCCGCGGCAGCAGCCAGAAGGCCGCGAAGGCCGACGAGACCAGCAGGGTCACCCGCCTGGCTTCCCGGCTCTTGCGGCGCAGCGCCTGGAGCGAGCCGAGCATGCGGTTGAGGCCGCCCTGAACCTCGTGGAGGAGTTCCGCCCCGTCGGAGGTCAGGGCGATGCCGCGGCCATGCCGGAGGAAGAGGCGCGTCTCGAGATGCTCTTCGAGCTGCCGGATCCGGTGGCTGATGGCGGGCTGGCTCACCCCCAGTTCCTCGGCGGCGCGGGTGAAGCTGCCCAGGCGAGCCGCCGCCTCGAAGGCCAGGAGGTTGGAGGCGAAGAGCCCGAGCGTGCTGCGGTCACCCATAAGGCCTGCTCATGTCGATGATAAGGCGGTCCGGCTGCCTGAAGCCGGCCCGCCACGCTAAGGCTTCGGCCCGGCCGGCGCAGCCCCGGTGCATCCTGCTGACCGTCTTTGGCAGTGGACCGTGCACCGGAGCCGCCCGGCGGACGGTGGCAGTCGAAGGAGGATCATGGTGGCGGAGAACGACGCGCGCCCGGTGTGGGCGGACTCCAGCTACGGGCACAGCACGACGGCGCGGCGGTCGCTTGGCACGGGGGTCGTGGACCATGGGGCGCCGCAGATCGACATGGTGGCGCTGCGCGGCTACCGCCTGCGCCGGCTGCAGGCGGAGATGCGTCGGGCAGACGTGCCGGCGCTGCTTCTCGCCGACCCGGTGCTGATCCGCTACGCGACGGGCGTCCGGTCGATGCAGCCCTGGGCCCTGCACTCCACCTATCGCATGGCCCTCGTGCCGGCGGAGGGCAAGGTCATCGCCTACGAGTATGCCGGCTCCGAACACCTGGCGGCGGGCCTGGAGACCGTGGCCGAGGTCCGGCTGGCGGTCGCCCACTTCTATGCCGGTACCGGGGACGGGCAGGGCGGCGAAGACCCCAGGACCCGCGCCTGGGTGGAAGAGATCGCCGGACAGGTGCGGCGCTGGACCGGCGAGCGGCCGCGGCTGGCCATCGACCGCCACGTCGACCACTTTTCGGCCCGGGCGCTGGAGCGGGCCGGCATCACCCTGCTGCCCGGGGCGCCGCTGCTCGCGCGCGCCCAGTCGGTGAAGTCGGCCGAGGAGATCCAGTGCATGACCCACGCCATCGCGGTGGCGGAGGTCGGCATGTACCGCCTGCGGCAGGCGCTGGAGCCCGGCCGCAGCGAGATCGATCTCTGGGCGATCCTCGAGCGCACCAACGTCGAGTTCGGGGGCGAGTACATGGACACCCGCCTGCTGACCTCGGGCGGGCGTACCAACCCCTGGTACCAGGAGGCGGGCCACCGGCTCGTCCGGCCCGGCGACCTGGTGGCCTTCGACACCGACATGATCGGCGCCTTCGGCTACGACGCCGACGTCAGCCGCACCTATTTCTGTCCGCCTGGGCGCCCCAGTGCCGACCAGCGGCGGCTCTATCGCCAGGCCTTCGACCAGCTTCACCACAATCTGGAGCAGATCCGACCGGGCCTGACCTTCGCCGAGCTGTCGGCCCGTGCCTACCGGCTGCCCGACGATGTCCTGCCCTGCGGGATGACCATGGTCTGGCACGGCGTCGGGCTCTACGGTCAGTGGCCGACCATCGTCGACTGCCACCTCGCCGAACAGAGCGACCGGGGCGTGCTGGAGCCGGGCATGACCCTCTGCTGCGAGAGCTACGTCGGCCTGCCGGGCGGCCTGGAGGGGGTCAAGCTGGAACAGCAGGTCGTGGTGACGGACGCCGGCTACCAGTTGCTGACCACCTATCCCTTCGAGGACGATCTGCTGGGCCGGGAGGTTTGACAATCGCCCCCCGCGGGCGGCCACGAAAGAACCGAGATGAAGATCGAGCGGATCGCGACGACGATCGTGAACGTGCCCCTCGAGGCGCCCTACTACTGGGTGCACGGCGAGTTGCCGGGCTTCACCAAGACGATCGTCGAGGTCTGCACCGACGACGGCATCGTCGGGCTGGGCGAGGCACCGGGCGCCGGCAGCGCCCGCATCATCGCCGACGGCTTCGCGCCCGTACTGGCCGGGCTCGACCCGATCGACATCCAGGGCTGCGAGGCCCGCTGCCTGCCGCACTGGCGGGGCGTGCAGTCAATCAACGACTTCGACCGGATCCGCGCCTTCGGCGGCCTGGAACTCGCGCTCTGGGACATCCGCGGCAAGGCGTGGGGCCGGCCGCTCAGCGATCTGCTCGGCGGCGCGGTGCGCCGGCAGGTACCCTTACCGACTACTTCGCTTTCCGGCCGGAGTTCGCCGGTCACGGCGGCGCGAGCAGGGCCGAAGCCGTGGTGGACTACTGCCTGGCGCAGCACGAGGCGCACGGCACCACCTTCTTCGAGGGCAAGTTCTCGACCCCCGACCCGCACGAGACCCTGCAGGTCGTCCGCCTGCTGCGCCAGAGCCTGCCGGGCGCCATGATCCGGATCGACAGCAACCACGCCTATTCGCTGGCCACCGCCCGCCTGCTGGCGCCGGCGCTGGAGGAGGTGGGCATCCGGAACTGGGAGGATCCGGTCGGTACGCCCGAAGAGATGGCGCGGCTGCGGCAGCACACGCACATCCCCTTCTCGAGTCACGACGTAGACCTGCAGCGGGCGCTGCGCCTGGGCGTACCCGACGCCATCGTCACCGACCCCTGCAATCTCGGCGGGCTGCTGCGACTGCAGCGCTTTGTCGGCGCCTGCGAGGCCACGGGGGTGGACTTCTGGTGCTACAGCGGGGACGCCGGAATCATGAGCGCCGCCTACCTGCACCTCTGCGCCGCGACCCCCTGGATCCGGGAGCCGAACCAGTCGCTGTTTCGCATGCAGCCCCACGACGTCATCGCCGAAGGCCCCTTCCGGCCGCGGGACAACCACGTGCCGGTGCCGGCCGGGCCGGGGCTGGGGGTGACGCTCGACCGCGAACGTCTGGACTTCCTGCGCCGGCACTACGAAACTCACGGTCCGTCGGACAAGTACCACGACCGCAGCCTGCCCGGCGTCTTCCGCAGGCTGCCCCTGGTCTAGAAGGTGTGCATGCGGCTGCTGCTCGACCGCCTGGAGTCGCCCGTCGGCACCTTGCTTCTCGTCTCCGACGGGCGGAGCCTGCGCTCGCTCGACTTCATCGACTATGAGGAGCGGGCGCTGAAGCTGATCCGTCGGCGCTTCGGCGAGAGCGAACTGGTCGAGGCCGACGATCCCCAGGGCTTCTCCGCCGTGTTCCGCGCCTATTTCGCCGGCGACCTGCGGGCGCCGGAGAGCCTGCCGGTGGCGACCGGCGGCACGACCTTCCAGGAGCGGGTATGGGCGGAACTGCGCCGCATTCCGGTCGGCCGCACCGTCACCTACGGTCACCTGGCGAGTGTGCTGGGCCAGCCGACCGCCTCACGGGCCGTCGGGCTCGCCAATGGCCTCAATCCGATCGCGATCGCGGTCCCCTGCCACCGCGTCATCGGCGGCAACGGCAAGCTCACCGGCTATGCCGGCGGGCTGCACCGCAAGGAATGGCTGCTCCGGCACGAAGGCGCGCTGCGCCCGACGCAACCAGGCCTGTTCGGCTGAGAGGCCCGCGTCAGGCCGCGGTGGGCAGCGGCTCCCGCACCGGCCGGGGGGCCTCCCGGCGCACCAGGGCACGGACCCGGGCGACCGCCCGGGCGACGTCGCGGGAGGGCTGCGGCCGGCCGGGAGCGGCAGGCTGCGCGGCCTCGTCGCCGAGCCAGGTGACACGGCCGCTGGCGATGAGCTGATCGTGGATCGGGCGCATGTCCTTCATGACCCGGGCCGGCAGCACCGACAGCAGCGACCGGTAGAGCGACGGGGAGACCTGGCGGTCCTCCCGGGTGCTGTCGCGGCCGAAGGGCTCCGCCTTGCCGAAGAAGCCGCCGGGATGGAACAGCCTGACCGGTTTCCCGGTCGCCAGCGCCTCGGCCACCATGGACAGGGAGTCGGCCGTCACCACAACCTCGTCGGCCAGCGACAGAAAGCCGAGATAGGGGTTCTCGCCGCTGCTGCGGTTGTAGCGGTAGAGCAGGGCCGGCGCCGTGATCGCGGCTTCGAGCGCATCGCTTGCGGCTTCCGGCGTGCGCGCCGAGGTGGTGATCAGCAACGAACCGCCGATGGCGTTGGCCCGCGCGCTGAGCATCTCGCCCAGCCGGGCGGCCGCCTTGGGGCCGAAGGCGAAGGGGCCGGCCGGGCCGCCGACCAGCACGGCGATGCGGGGGCGCGGCAGGTGGATCACCCGCTTGGCCCACACGCCGAGAGCCTGGCCGAGCGCCTCGCCCGACACGCGGTGCAGCGGCAGGTCGTTCAGCAGGACGTTCGGCGCCTCCGGCAGGCCGTACTGGCGGGTGGCAACCACCAGGTCGTAGTCGCTGACCGGCGACCAGGGGCGGCCGACGTGGACGATCCGGGTCCGGCCGCCCGATTGCCGGCGGATCCACCGCGCGATCGGCTCGTTCTGACGGCCCGCGGTCAAGACGATCTCCGGCCACGGGCCTTCCAGCGGCCCGCCCACCGAGACGTCGGCGATCCCCGCCTTGGTCGGCAGGAAGGGCAGGCCGATGAGCGGCTCGAGGTCGCGGTAGTTGAACTGCTTGACGGCGAAGGGCCAGCCGAGGCCCTCGGCCAGCGCGGTGAGCTGCGTGTTCTCGCCCGCCCGCTTGCAGAACAGCACCCACACCTTGGGGGCCTCGGCGGCGGGGATCGTGGTCGAGGTGTCGACGAGAAGAGGAGAATCGAACATCGCCCCCGCCCTCACGCTGCCGCCATGGAAAGGGTGCCGGCGTCCATCCGGTTCTCCTTCGGCCACCGGCGCTTCGGGCAGAGCCACTGCTCCGGGCGCTCGCGAATCCATTTCTCGAACAGGGCGTTGACCTGACGGGTCATCTGCAGGGCCTTCTCCCGGTCGCTCGCCAGGGCGTCGTTGGGCCGGATCGGGCTGTAGACGGTCAGGCGGAACTTCGTGCCGTCGAGCCGCTCCGGCCGTGCCGGCAACAGAGGGACGCCCGCCTTCAAGGCGAGGCGCGCGGGTACGGTGGCCGTCGGCGCCGGCCGGCCGAAGAAGTCGACGAGCTCGCCGCCGTCGAAGCGCTGGTCGATGAGCATCCCGACGGAGGTGCCGCCTTGCAGCGCCCGCATGACCTCGCGCGCGCCGGTGGCCAGGTCGATCAGCCCGCACCGCAGGGCTTTGCGGCTGCGGTAGAGCAGGCCGCCGATGTAGGGATTGCTCGGGGGGCTGAAGACCACGGAAAAGGGCAGGCCGACGCGCGGCGGCACGCCGGCGGCGATCTGCCAGTTCGCCAGATGGGCCGAGACCAGGATGACGGGCGGGTTCTGCACCGCCGCCGCCGCCTCGTCGCTGGCGTAGACCACCTCGATCCGTCCGCCGGCACCGGGATCACGGCAGATCTGCTCGAGATGCGGCTGCTCCGCGACGGCCCGGCCGAACTCGTGCCACACCTTTGTCGCCATGGCCTGCAGCCCGGCCTCGTCGAGGTCCGGCAGCACCGTGCGGAGATTGTCCACCACATGGGCGTGCTTGCGCAGCCGCGGCCCAATCCGCTCGCCGAGATAGCCCCCGAGCGCCGAGCCGCGATCCAGCCCGAGCGCCGTCGACAAGCCCCAGAAGGCGGCCGCGGGTGCGGCTTCCACGGCCCAGCTGAGCCGGTTGGCCAGCGGATAGCGCGGCAGCTTGCGGCGAAGGCTCTTGGAGATGAAGAGGCGGGCCATTCCGGTTCTTGGTCTTCTGAAACACGAAAAGGTGGCCCCTTGCGGGGGGCCGATGGTGCTGAGAACCTAGGTGGGCCAACGGTGGCGGTGCAACATCGGTGCTCGCGCCGCGCCATCAATCCTCGTAACAATGCGTTGCAATTTGTGACTTTTTCCCTTGGACCGCCGGGGATAATCCGGCAGGGACGGAGTCCCATCTCGACCTGCAGGAAAAGTGAAGATGACGAGCATGGAAGCGGCCGCCGAGCGGAACCGGCCGAGCGGCGGACTTCTGCGCTGCGTTCCCCGTCTCGGCCTGGGGGCGCCGGTGAAGTGGGCGGCGAAGGCCCGCCCCGCCGCTCTCGCCCGCCAGGATCCGCTTGCGGTGCAGCAGCAGCAGCTTCTCAAGCTCGTGCGTCATGCCGCCGACACCCGCTTTGGCCGCGACCACGATTTCGCCGGCATCCGCAGCATCGCCGACTTCCAGGCCCGCGTGCCGGTGCGCGATCACGCCGGCCTGTGGAACGACTACTGGAAGGAGGCCTTTCCGCGGCTGGAGAACGTCTCCTGGCCCGGTGTCATCCCCTATTTCGCCTCCTCGTCCGGCACGACGACGGGAAAGGTGCGCTACGTTCCGGTCTCCCGCGAGATGGTGAAGGCCAACAAGGGCGCCGCCCTCGACGTGATGGCCCACCACCTGGCCAACCGGCCGCACAGCCGGATCATGGAGGGCAAGACTTTCCTGCTCGGTGGCAGCACGGCCCTCAAGGAGGAGGCGCCGGGAGTCTTCAGCGGGGACATGAGCGGGATCGCCTCCAAGGAGCGACCCTGGTTCGCGAAGCCCTTCTATTTCCCGCCGCTCGAACTCTCCCTGATGAGCGACTGGGAGGAGAAGATCAGCCGGCTCGCGGCCCTGTCCCGCCACGAGGACATCCGTGGCCTCACCGGCGGCCCGGCCTGGCTGCTCGTGCTGTTCGAGAAGCTGGCCAGGCTGACCCCCGGCAATCCGCAGAACGTCTCGCAGCTCTATCCCAACCTGGAACTGATCGTGCACGGCGGGATGGGGCTGCTGCCCTACAAGCACCGCTTCGACGCCTGGATGGCGGGCTCCAAGGCGGACCTGCGCGAGGTCTTCGCTGCCAGCGAGGGCTTCGTCGCCGCCGCCGACCGGGACTACGGCATGGGCATGCGGCTGGTCGTCGACCACGGGCTCTTCTTCGAGTTCGTGCCGGTCGAGGAGATCGGCTCAAGCAACCCGACCCGCCACTGGCTGGGCACGGTCGAGACCGGGGTCGACTATGTCCTGGTCCTTTCCAACTGCGCCGGGTTCTGGGCCTACGACATCGGCGACATCGTGCGCTTCGTCGACCTGAACCCGCCCCGTCTTCTCATCGTCGGACGCACCGCCCACACCCTCTCCACCTTCGGCGAGCACATCTGGGCCGAACAGCTCGAGGCGGTCGTGACGGCGGCGGCCGAGAGCGTGGGCTTCCCTCTGAAGGAGTTCGCGGTGACCGCCCAGGTTTCGCGCGACGGCGGGGCGCTCGGCCACCATCTCTACTTCATTGAGCCGCTGACGCCGCAGCCCCCGGAGCGGCTGGCTGCCCTGCTGGACGCGATCGACCGTGGCTTCACCGAGGCGAACGAAGACTACATGGAGCGCCGCACCGTGGACGGCGCGTTGCAGCGGCCCGTCCTGCGCACCGTGCCGCCGGGGACCTTCGACGCCTGGATGAAGTCGCGCGGCAAGTTCGGCGGCCAGCACAAGGTGCCGCGGGTCTTCAACGATCCGTCCATGCAGGAGGGGCTGCTGCGGATCGCCGGCCAGATCGAGCCCGCCTGACAGGTCACGGCACGGCGACAGAGCGTCCACCGGAACGACCCTGGCGGATCCGTTTCCGCCCGGCCATCTCAGGTTGGCTCCCTGCCACCATCGAGGTCCCCGTCCGTGTCGCAGATGCCCGTGATCTTCCTCTCGCATGGCTCGCCGATGCTCCCGTTCGAACCGGTGCCGGCGCGGGACTTCCTGCGGGGCCTGGCGGCGCGCTTGCCGAGACCACAGGCGATCCTGGTGATGTCCGCCCACTGGGAGGAGACCAGGCCGCACGTCGGCACCGCCGCCCACCCGGAGACCATTCACGACTTCTATGGTTTCCCGCAGCAGCTCTACGACCTGACCTATCCCGCGCCGGGCGCGCCGGAGCAGGGGCGGCGCGCCGTCGAACTGCTGGGTGCGGCCGGCTGGGACCCGGGAGTCGACTCCGGGCGCGGCCTCGACCACGGTGCCTGGGTGCCGCTCCTGCTCGCCTATCCGGCCGCCGCTATTCCCGTTTTCCAGGTGTCGCTGCTGCGCGACGGCGACAGCCGGGCCCATCTGGCGCTGGGTGCTGCCCTGGCGCCGCTCCGGGAGGAGGGCGTGCTGATCATCGGCAGCGGCGGGGCGGTCCACAATCTGCGTGACCGCGGGCGGACCGGGGAGCCGCCGGCGCCCTGGGCCGCCGGCTACGAAGCCTGGCTGCGGGCGCACGTCGAGGCCGGCGACCGCGACGGCCTGCTCGCCCACGCCGGCCGGCCGGACGATCGTCTGGCGCATCCGGGGCCTGACCATCTGATGCCGCTGTTCGCAGCGCTCGGTGCGGCGGAGGGCGAGGAGCGCGGTGTGACGCTGCACAGCAGCTTCACCCACCGGAACCTGGCGATGACCGCCTTCCGCTGGGGGTGACGGCCGGCTCCTCCGGCCTGGCGTCAGAAAGATCAGAGGGCCAGGAAGTCGAGGCTTGCAGAGCCTTTCCCCTCGGTCTGACAGGCCTGCTGCGAGGACTATGCGCCTGTCTCCCGTGCGGCCTTGGCCACTCGATGAAATGCCACCGGTGAAATGTCCTTGGCCACTCTGTGGTCTGTCGCCAGCCTGTCGGGAACATCCATAGATGCCGTTTTTTACTTAAATACATTTGTAAATTACGAAATATTTTAATCCTCTTAAGAGAGATTAATTACTGCGTAAAATCTCCTTATGATAGAAATTTTGGCTTGAAAAGGCCGCAATTCCCGACAGAAAATCGGTCACTGTCGCTCGACCCTCGAACTGCAGCTGAATTCCAGATGACCTGAAGGATTCGGGGGGCATGGTTGTTTCTCGTTTGAAGGCTACGACCGTCGCGGCGGCTGCCGGGTTGATCCTCGGGACCGTGGCGGTCCCCGCCCTGCAACAGGGTCGGCTGGTCCCGGCCGCCCACGCCGACATTCTTGGGTGGGTGAACGATCTGTTCAGCCCTGCCAGAAACCTGCCTGGGGAGAGGCAGCCTGGTGATCTCCCCGGGAGCGGTGGCCTGCCCGCTGGTGGCGGTTTCGGCGGTGGCGGTGGCGGGCTCGGCGGTGGCGGTCTGGGCGGGCGGGGCAGGTCTGACGCTGGATGTCGCTCAGAGCCTCGCCATGGGCGCCGGCCGGACGATCGTCTGGCGTATCAGGGCCAGGGGGATCCGATGCCGCTGTTTGCCACTCTCGGTGCAGAGGGCGGCGGCTCGGGAAAGACCATCCACAGCAGCTTCCCCCACCGCAACCTCGGGATGAGCATCTTCCAGTGGGGCTGATCTTTAGACTTATTTAAAAGATGGCTTTTTTCTTAATTCTGTTTATCGCTCAAGACCGCGGCGGTACATCCCTCCATAGATTCTCTTTCGCGTGATTCGCGGCGCGAACTCTTCTATTCCTATTCTATCCTCATATGTCGCCTGTAGAATTCCGCGGAGTGCTCGAAATATGGGATTGATCGCCCGGCTGCCGTTCAAGGTCCTCCTCGTGGGGCTCGTTCTTCTGCTGGCGGACGCCACGGCTTCGGCCACCGTGCCCGAGGGACTGGAAGTCGACCTGACCTCCCCGGTTCGGCAGGTCGAGGCAGGCGCTCCGGTGCCGGTCGAGCTGGCAGTGGAGGCCCCGGGGCAGAGGGGGCGGGTCCGGGTCGCGGTGACGGCGACAGCCGGCCTGGCGAAGGTCGACGGGGCCGGCGAGGGGCCGCTCGAAGACGGTGCCTACACGACGACGCTGCTGTTCCGGGCGACTGCGGACGGTTGGCAGCGGGCCGATGTGACCGTCACCCTGCTGGCGGACGACGGCGCTGCCCTCGGACACGACCGCAACTCGATCTTCTTCCTGCGAGAGGCGGGCCGCGTCTGGGTCAGCACTTCGAGCGAAATTGACCTGCGGCTGGCGCGTCTCCGGGCGTTGGGAGGGGGCACGGAGGATGTGGATGCGGCTGCGACGGCCGGTGCCGAATCCCTGGGCGCCATCCTTGGCTCGATACTGCCGGACAGCATCACCGTCGATGGGCCGCTCGCCGCTCCGGGGGCGGAGGCTCTTGCGGCACCGACGGACAGCGGGGAGGCCGTCTCCGGCATCACCGTCAAGGGGCGCATCCGCTGGACCGACGCCTCGGGCGCCGTTCATCCGGTGCCGCAGGCCGAAGTGCAGGTCTACGACCGCGACGGCGCCTCGACGGATACGTTGATCACGACCACGACCACCGATTCGAGCGGCAACTATTCCGTCGGCCTTTCCTTCGACGACGGCGCCGGCGAGGGGGGACCGGACGTGTTCGTGCGGGTCCTCCCCCGCTCGGACGCGGCTTCGATCCACGCTCCCGGCGTGTCGCAGCCCTACTTCATGCAGTCGGCCGTCAGCAGCAACGTCGGCGCGGGCGCCACGGTCACGGCCAACCTGACCGCCGGCAATGCCGCGACTGCGCAGAACGCCTTCTCGATCCATCATGCCCTTGTCGTCGCCGCCGACTATGCGACCCGGCTGGTGGGCACGCCGCTGCCCCAGCTCGAGACCATCTATCCGACCGACGCGGGCACCTCGTCCTTCCTGCAGTTCGGGCCGAACCAACTGCACATCGCGCTCAAGGGGCCGGCGGTGGTCGATCTCACCGCCTTCGCGTGGGACGTCGTCCAGCACGAGTACGGCCATTACGTCCAGGGGCTGGCCGGGTTCGTGGATACGCCCGGCATCCTGCCGCATGCCTTCGACACGAACCTCACGACCTACGGCGACGGCCTGAGCAAGGATGCGGCCGACCGGCTGGCGTGGAGCGAGGCGTGGCCCACCTTCTTCGCGCTGTCCGCCCAGGCGGTCGAAGGGGCCGGGGCTCTGGGCATTCCCGATGTGGGGGACGCCCGCTATCAGGCACCCTATGCCGGTATCGACGTCGACCTGGAAGCCCGCGGCGGGCAGGGCGAGGACGACGAACTGTCCATCGGCGCTTTTCTCTGGGACCTCTTCGACCAGCAGCAGGACGGTGAGGACAGGATCACCTTCTCCGACCTGGAACTCTTCGTCACCTTCAAGGACGCAGCCGTCACGACCATGGGCGAGGCGTGGGAGGCCCTGACGGCGGGCCGCCCCGTCCGACAGCGGTCCCTCATCGGCCGGGCCCTGGCGCAGAGCAACATCGCGCCCGCTCTCCTCGGGCCGGCGGACGGGACGGCGCTCGCCGCCGGGTCCATTCCGACCTTCCGCTGGGAACGCAATGGGGGCGGTACGCCCAATCCGCTGAACAACTGGGAGATCACCTTCTATCAGAGGGACCTCCAGACCGTGATCCTGACGGTGAACGATCAGGCGCGCTTCTCGCGCTCCGGCAGCACCGCGCAGTTCACGCCGACGGCCTCGGAATGGGCGTCGATCGTGGCGGGTGGGGCGGTCGTCCGCTGGGTGGTCGGCGGCCGGAGCACCGCCGCCCCGCCCACTCCCAGCAGCGCGGGCCGCTACTGGAGCCAGGCGGGCATCCTGGGGGACGGCGCGGTGCTCCTCGCCATCTCGCCGCTCAACGGCTCCCCGGGCCAGAGCCTCGACGTCACGCTAACCCGCTTCGGCGCAGGCTTCTCGGGATCGAGCAGCGTGTCCTTCGGCGCCGGAGTCACGGTGGACAGCCTCTCGATCACGGGGCCGACGACCGCCGTCGTCGGCATCACGATCGCCGGCAGCGCCGCCCTCGGCCCGCGGTCGGTGACCGTGCAGAGCGGTGGCGTCACCACCACGTCGGCCGGAGCCTTCTCGGTCGTGCCTGAAGTGGTCGTCACGCCGGGCGGCGTGGTCATCACCTCCGGGCCCAGCAGCAGCAGCAACCCCGTGCCGTCCGGCGGCACCACCACCTTCTCGGTCGGGGCGACGGGCCCGATCGGCAGTCCGCTCTCCGCGTTCTGGACCGTAGAGTGCTCCGGGCTCGGAGGATCGGGTACCTTCGGCGCCGGTACACCCGCCGGTCAGCCCTGGACGGCGCCGGTGAATCCGACCGGCGAGTCCGCCTTCTGCACGGTGAGTGTGACGGTCGAGGCGACCAGCACGGGTGACAGCGCGACGGCCTCGTTCCAGCAGCAGGTGCTGCCGCCGCCCTACAGCGTCTTCATTTCCAGCGGACCCTCCAGCGACACCAATCCGGTGTACGCGGGCGGCCAGGCCCTCGTCAGCGTGGTGGGCGGTACCAACTCGCCCGAGCCGCTGACCTATGCCTGGTCCGCCAACTGCCCTGGCGCCGGCGCGGGAAGCTTCGGCAATCCGGGCGCCAGCACGACGACCTGGACAGCGCCGTCGGTCGGCAGTTCGACGCAGTGCAGCCTGAACGTCCAGGTGGCAGCCGCCGGTGCGGGGAGCGCCAGCGGTGCGCTCCTGCAGCGGGTCGAGCCGGTGCCGGCGACGACGACGCAGCTCTACGCAAACATTTTGCCGTCCAGCCGCTCGGGCCGGGTCGGCCAGCCAGCGACCGCCTTCGCCGCCGTGGTGAACGGAGGCGGCAACACCGCCGTGAACTGCACGATTGCGCCGGCGACGTCCGTCCCCGCGACCTTCAGCTTCCAGAGGACCGATCCTGCGACGAACGCGGCGGCCGGAGCGCAGGGGCAGCCCGTAAACATCCCGCCCGGCGCGGCGCAGACTTTCGTGATCGCCCTGACCCCGACGGCCACCTTTCCCGCCACCGACGTGCAGTTCAACTTCGATTGCGCCAATACCGCACCCGCGCCGCGCGTCGGCGGCCTGAACACGCTGCTGATCTCCGGCTCCACCGGCAATCCCGCGGACGTCATCGCCATCGTTGCCTCGCTGACCAATGACGGCATCTCGGTCGTCCCGGGCGCATCCGGAACCGGCTTCTTCAGCGTCGCGGGCATCAACATCGGGGGGGCCGAGAACCTGCGGATCACGCCGGTGGCCAATGCCGGGGTCCCGGTATCGCTGAGCATTTGCGAAACGACCGGCAACCCCGACGGCGCCTGCCACGGCACGCCGGGCGCCTACTGGGAATCGGGCTTCGGCACCAACGACCTGCGGACCTACACCGTGTTCGTTCAGGGCAACGGCACCATAATCCCGGTCGACCTCGCCAACAGCCGGGCGACGATCCGCTTTTCCACCATCTCCGGCGCTGTCCGCGGCGCCACGTCCATCGCCGTCCAGACAGGCGGGGCGAGCTGATGGCGGCGGGCGGGTCCCGACCGACCACTGCGCTCAGTATCGCGCGAGATCTACCCGTGGCGGCGATGGGGCGTTGGACTAAATCTTGCCTCATCGGAGACAAAGCGGGGACAGTTGAGGGGCTTTCGCAGCGGCGGGGACCGGTGGCCTTTCCTCAAGGCCATCTTTACCTTCCGGTTACCTTTCCCGCGGCCCGGCTGTATTATCGGCCTTCTGCTGCACGTGGCGCGCGAGACCGTGGCGAGATTGTGATGCGATCGTGCAACATCACCGCCAAAATGCCGCAATCATTGGCCAGAAGGTTAGGGTGCGCTGCGAAAAGCTGTTGCTAGGCTTGGCGGAGCCACATAACTTCGGACCAGAACAACGCTGGGGGTTCTTCAATGACTACGTATCGCTCAATTCTCCTCGGTGGCGCGATCGCCTTCGGTCTCGCCCTGGGGTATGGCGCCGTCCCGGCGCTGCAGGGCGCTGGCCTCGTCTCGGCGGCGCACGCCGAGGTCTCCGACGCAGACTTGCAGGCTGCGCAGAGCAGCATGCTCAAGTGCCTGCAGGACAAGTATCCGGGTGAGACGCTGGCGACCACCACTGATGCGCATCTGGCCGAGGCCTTCGCCTGCTCGACGAGCGGCGCCGAGGCCAAGACGCTGGCGGTCAAGAATGCACGCGGCGTCAATGCTCTCACCGGCTTCGTCGGCGCACTGGCGGCGAACAGCTCGGTGACGAACGCCGAGCTGAACACGGTGATCGCCACCGCCGTCGGCGTCGGTGCCTCGCAGACTGCTCTGGTGTCCGCGGCCTCGCAGAGCCGCAGCACCTACTCCTACTCGGTCGGTACGGGCGGCGGGGCCTCCCAGTCGGTCGGCGGTGCGATCAGCGGCGTCGGCGGCACGTCGGCCGGCGGTGGTGGCGAGGGCACCATCGACTGCACCACGGCGAGCGCGACCGACCCGAAGCCGAAGGGCTGCCCGTAAGTCGGGATCGGGGCTAACCGTCGCTGACCGCACGTCAGCGCGGCATGACAACAGAGAGGGCAAACAGTGAAAACCGCTCACAAGATCGCTGCCGTTGCCCTCTCGGTCGCCGCCGTAACGGCGTCGGCCGAGACGGCATTCTCGCAGAACACGACCCCGCGCGGCGTCTCGGTCTACGACCGACCGCGGCCGGACTATGACGCGCTCGGCCTGCGCCTGGGGTCGTTTTTTCTCTTCCCGACGACTACGATCTCCGAAGAGTACAACGACAACATCTACGCGACGAAGAACAACAAGAAGGATGACTTCATCACCATCCTTCATCCCAGTGCGACCCTGGTGTCGAACTGGTCGCGGCACGCTTTGACGCTGAATGCCTTCAGCGAGAGCGGTTTCTACGCCGACCACACCGACCAGAACTACTGGGACTTCGGGACTTCTGCGGTCGGCCGCGTGGACATCCAGCGGTCGACGTGGCTGGATGCGGACATCAGCGCCGGGCGCCTGCACGAGTCGCCGAGTTCGGAGAACGCCCAGGTCGGCTGGAAGGATCCGAGCGAGTACTACAACTATCATGCCGGCGCCAAGCTGAACCACGTGTTCAACCGCCTCGGCGTCGCCGTCGGTGGCGTCTTCGACCGCAACGACTACCAGTCGGTCCAGCTTCGCGGCGGCGGCACCGACAGCCAGACCGACCGTGACCGGAACGTCTACGAGACCTTCACGCGTGTCGCCTACAGCGTGAACCCGAACCTCAACCCCTTCGTCGAGGGTCGCTACAACTGGCGGCGTTACGACACCGACCCGGGGATCAGCAAGGACTCCGAGGGCTACAGGATCGGTACCGGTGTCGCCATGGACTTCGGCGGCGTCACGACCGGCGAGGTCCAGGCCGGTTGGATGGAGCAGAACTACAAGGACTATGACACGTCGAGCAGCTGGTACGTCTCGGGTGGCCTGCTCTTCACGCCGACCCAGCTGACCTCGGTGCGGGTCGACCTCGACCGGTCCTTCCAGGAAACGTCCTTCGCGGGGTCCTCCGGCTACATCGACACCGGGCTGTCGGCCCGCGTCGAGCACGAGCTGCGCCGGAACATTCTCCTCTACGGCGAGGGGTCGTTCAACTACGACGACTATGACGGCATCGACCTGAAGGAGAAGATCTACACTGCGGGTGTGGGCGGAAACTACCTGGTCAACCGTCACCTCCGGCTGGGCCTCGGCTACACCTACAGCTACCGCGACAGCGACATCGACTATCGCGAGTACAAGATCAATCAGGTCATGCTTTCGCTGATCGGCTCTCTGTAAGAGCTCTGGGCGGGCGGGCGCTTCGGCGCCCGTCTGTTTTTTGATAACGGCAAGGCGGAAAGGAAAGAGTTTGAACCGCTTCCGATCCACGCTCGCCCCTGTCTTCATGGCCCTGGCGCTAGCGCTCGGGCTTTCTGCCTGTTCGGACGACGGTGGCTATCAACAGAGGCCCATGGCCGCGCCTGTGGGGGGCGGCATCTACGGGATAAACACGCCTGCCCCGGCGGCTCCGGTTCCCGAGGCGGCGGCCCCGCCCCCGGCGGCGCCGGCCTCGACGGGGTCCGGCAGTCCAGCCGTCGCTTCGGCCGAGTCCGGTGTGGCGGTGAACCCGGCCGTTGCGGCTCCGGAGACGCCTCCGTCGGTGGCACAGCAGCAGGCCGCCCTGTCGAGCTACACGCTGGGGTCCGGCGACAAGGTCAAGGTTACCGTCTATCAGGAGCCCGATCTCTCCGGGGAGTTCGAGGTCGGGGGCAATGGCCGGGTGGCGCTGCCGCTGATCGGCGAGGTGCAGGCTCTGGGCATCACCGTGCCTGACTTGGAAGACCGGATTGAGGCGAAGCTGAAGGGCGAGGGCTATCTGCTCGAGCCGCGGGTGAACGTGGAGGTGCTGAACTACCGGCCTTTCTTCATCCTCGGAGAGGTGAACAAGCCGGGTAGCTACCCCTACGTGAACGGCATGACGGTGGTGAATGCCGCGGCCATGGCGGAGGGTTTCACCTACCGGGCCAAGCCGAGCAGCATAGAGATCGTCCGGGACGGGGCGCCCTTTCCGATCGAGGCGAACGAGTCCTCGATCGTGATGCCGGGCGACGTGATCAAAGTGCCGGAGCGGTTCTTTTAATTCCCTGCGCTCAGGGGCAGTTTAAGGGTGTCCTCGCGGGCACCCTTTTTCTTTTCGACGAGGTTTTGAAGCGATGTTGTCCCGCCTCTTCGGCAACCGGCAAGCGCCTGAGCGGGCAGTTCCCACCTATCGTCTCCCCGACGGGATCCGTGTCTACGCCATCGGCGACGTGCACGGGCGGGACGACCTGCTCGCCGCACTCCACGAGAAGATCTCCTCGGATGTGGCAGCCCGGCCGGTCGAACGGGCCGTGCTGGTCCATCTCGGCGACTATGTGGACAGAGGGCCGCGCGTCCGCGAGACCATCGCCCGTCTCCTCGACGGCCCGCCGGAAGGCGTCGATGAAGCGCATGCGCTGCTCGGCAACCACGAGGAAACGCTGCTCCAGTTCCTCGAGGACCCGGCCGCCGTCTACGGCAACTGGGCGGCCTACGGGGGCCTGGCGACCCTCATGAGTTACGGGGTCGGCCGTCCCGGCCCTGCGGTGGACGAGAAGGCGCTGTGGGCGCTGCGGGACGAGTTCGCCCAGAAGCTGTCACCGGCCCATCTGGATTTCCTGCGGTCACTGCCGCGCTGGAAGCAGGTCGGGGATTTCTACTTCGTTCATGCCGGGGTTCGCCCGGGGGTGTCGCTGGGCGAACAGACGGACTACGATCTCGTCTGGATCCGCGACGCCTTCCTGCAGTCCCGCAAGGATTTCGGCGCGCGGGTGGTTCACGGTCATTCCATCGCCTTCGACCCCGAGGTCCATCCCAACCGCATCGCCGTGGACACCGGTGCCTATGCGACAGGTCGTTTGACGGCTGCCGTGATCGAGGGGTCCGAGGTGAACTTTCTCGCGACGGCTTAGGGTCGTTTCGCCTCCGAAAGAGTTGCTGTCGCAGATCCGCTAGCTTCGCGGCCGCCGGGGAGGGAGCCTCCGCAATGCAGGCGGTCGGATCGACCGCCGCTTGCGTTATGGGAGTTCCGAGATGGCGGACCTTGGCGTGGCGGAGCGGGCGGAACGGCGGGGGCGCGGCGGTGCCGAGGCGCGCAGGGCGGTGCGCCGTGCGGCGCCCAGCGAACACCTGCGTTACATCACCCGGAGGATTCCCTCCTTCTCGGTGATGAACGAGGAGGCGCTGGCGACCATCGAAGCCAATGCCGATCTCGTTCTGGAGGAGGTGGGCCTCGAGTTCCGCGGGGACGCCGAGGTGCTGCAGCTCTGGCGCGACGCCGGCTGCGACGTGCAGGGGGAGCGGGTCCATTTCCCGCGCGGACTGTGCCGTCGCCTGGTCGTCGAGAACGCGCCTGCGACCTTCGTCCAGCATGCCCGGAACGCCGACCGTTCGGTCGTGATCGGCGGACCGCACAGCGTCTTCGCGCCCGTCTACGGACCGCCCTTCGTGCTCGACCTGGAAGGCCGCCGCCGCTATGCGACGCTGGAAGACTTTCAGAACTTCGTGAAGCTGGCCTACGTGGCGCCAGCCATGCACCACTCCGGCGGCACGCTGTGCGAGCCCACGGACGTCCCGGTGAACAAGCGCCACCTGGACATGCTGCTGGCCCACGTCACCTACTCGGACAAGCCCTTCATGGGCTCGGTGACGGCGCCGGAACGGGCGGAGGATTCGGTCGCCATGGCGAAGCTCGTCTTCGGGGACGACTTCGTCGAGAACAACACGGTGCTGATCAGCCTGATCAACGCCAATTCGCCCATGGTGTGGGACGACACCATGATCGGTGCGCTCAAGGTCTATGCACGGCACAACCAGGCGGTCATCTGCACGCCCTTCATTCTCGCCGGTGCGATGGCGCCCTGCACCGTTGCCGGCACGATGACGCAGACGCTGGCCGAAGCGTTGGCCGGAATGGCGCTGGCCCAGCTCGTCCGGCCCGGGGCGCCCGTGGTCCTCGGCTCCTTCGCCAGCTCCATGTCCATGCAGTCGGGCGCGCCCACCTTCGGAACGCCGGAGCCCTCCCTCGTGCTCTTCGGGATGGCGGAGCTCGCCCGGCGCCTGGGCGTGCCGTTCCGGTCGGGGGGAGGCCTGTGCGCGGCGAAGATGCCCGACGCCCAGGCGGCCTACGAGAGCGCGAACACGCTGCTGCCGACCCTGCTCGGCGGGGTCAACTTCGTACTGCATGCCGCGGGCTGGCTCGAAGGCGGGCTGGTCTCGTCCTACGAGAAGTTCATCATGGATGCCGACCAGCTCGGCATGTTGCAGGTGCTGGCCGGCGGCGTCGACATGAGCGAGAACGGCCAGGCCATGGATGCCATCCGGGAAGTCGGTCCGGGCAAGCACTTCCTGGGTTGCGCGCACACGCAGGCGAACTTCCAGTCGGCCTTCTATCGCTCCTTCGTGGCCGACAACAACTCCTTCGAGCAGTGGGACTCCGAGGGGCGGCTGGACACGGCGGCACGCGCCAACCGGGTGGCCCGCAAGTGGCTGGAGAGCTATCAGCAGCCGGCGCTCGATCCGGGCGTCGCCGAGGCGCTGAGCGACTTCGTCGCCCGGCGGAAGGAGGAGATGCCCGACGCCTTCGCCTGACTGCTCACTGGCAGAACCGCCAGGCCCCCATGTCGAGATGGAAGTGGTTGCGGTGCTGGGCGTCGCCCTCCGGGCCGATCACCCCATGGAAGATGCCGCACGCGCCGTCGTGCACTTCGCGCAGGAAGGCGCGCTCGGCCGACGATCCGTCCCAGCCGTCGAGTACGGTGACCTTCCGCCCGTCGGCCAGGACGAAGGCGCCGATGTCGATGGCGTTGGCGGTCGCATGCTCGCTGATCGGCGCGCCGGCCCGGCTGTTCCGGGTCCGGCAGGCGTAGGTGCCCCACTGCACCATCTCCTTCAACGGCACGCCGAAGTGGCGCAGGGCTGCCGGCTCGACGATGGTGCGTTCGAACACCACGACGCCGGCGCCGAGGGCGCAGGTCGTCGTCGCCTCCCGATCCAGGGGCAGGCTGTCGGGCGACAGGGCGATCGTGTCTTTGAGGTAGCAGCCGGCCCCCTCGCGCTTGTCCGCGACCGGCCGGTAGGTGATGCCGGCGTGGGCCATGACGAAGTGGCAGAGTTCCGGGCTCTCGGTGAGCTGCACGATGGGCACGCCGGCCAGACGGGCCTGACTGGCGTTGGCGCCGACCGCCGGAACCGCCGGCGGCTTCCTGGAGCCGCCGCAGGCGGTCAGCGCCAGCAGGAGGAGCAGGACCGGCCAGCGCAGGGACGGCACCTGGTCAGCGGCCCTCCCAGCGGGCCGGGCGCTTGCCGATGAAGGCGTCGATGCCCTCCTCGACGTCCCGGGCCATCATGTTGCGGGCCATGACCTCCGCGGCGTAGGCGTAGGCTTCCGCCAAGGGCATCTCGAGCTGCCGGCGGAACATCGCCTTGCCGGTGCGGATGGCGACCGGGGACTTGCCGAGGATGCGGCCCACCAGGTCCTCCACTGCCTCGTCCAGCGCGTCGTCGTCGGCCACTCTGTTGACCAGACCGAGGGCGCAGGCGCGCTCGGCGTCGACGAAGTCGCCGGTGACCAGCATCTCGAAGGCCGGCTTGGCCGGAACGTTGCGCGACAGCGCGACCGCCGGCGTCGAGCAGAACAGGCCGGTATTGATGCCGGATGTCGCGAAACGCGCCGAGCGGGCCGCCACGGCGAGATCGCAGGTGCCGACGAGCTGGCAGCCGGCGGCCGTGGCTATGCCGTGGACGCGGGCGACGACCGGGACGGGCAGGGCGACAATCGCCAGCATCATCCGGCTGCAGGCCGCGAAGAGGTGGTCGAAATAGGCCTTCTCCCGGTGCGGGCGCATTTCCTTCAGGTCGTGCCCGGCACAGAAGGCGCGTCCTTCCGCGCGCAGCACCACCGCCCGCAGGCCGTCGTCGCCGGCAAGGCTCTCGAAGGTCTCGGTCAAGCGGGCGAGGAGCTCTTCCGAGAGGGCGTTGAAGGCCGCGGGGCGGTTCAGCGTCAGTTCCTCGACGCCGTCGTTGCGACGGCGGCGCAGAAGGACCTCGCCGGCCCCGGCCGGCTGCTGCGAGAGGGCGTGCATGCCGAAGCCTCTCACTCCTGTGGTTGCCGCTGTCCCGTTCTCGCCCCTTCCTCACGGTCGTGGCAAGGAGTATCAGACCGGGCGAACGGCGAATGGCGAGCGGGGAGGGCACGGGTGGCCAGGATCACGCGCGAGGAACTGCAGGCCATCAGCGGCGACCTGCCATGGGTCGCCCAGCTTCATCTCGTCGTCGAGGAACTGGGGGAGGGGACGGCGCGGACCCGCCTGCCGGCCTCCGCCGACCACAGCCGCCCGGGCGGGACGATCAGCGGGCCGGCCATGATGACCCTCGCCGACTACGGCTTCTACGTCGCGCTGCTCGGTGCGATCGGCCCGGTTGCGCTGGCGGTCACGACGAACCTGTCGATCAACTTCCTGCGCAAGCCGCCGCTGCTGGATCTCATCGGCGAGGCGCGGGTCATCAAGCTGGGCAAGCGGCTGGCCTATGGCGAGGTGCTGCTGTTCAGCCTCGGCCACAGCGACGATCCCGTCGCCCATGCCACCCTGACCTATTCCATCCCGCCGGACCGGCCGCCACTCGACTGACCTTATCTGCGGTATCTGGATACCGCGGTCCGCAAAGGCAGGGGATGCCTGCCTTTGCGCGGGGTGTGTGAGCGAGTTTGTCGTTGACGGGCGGGGCCGGGGCGACTAGATCGTCGCCTCGTCCGAAGGCCGGCCTCAGGCACAAGCGGCTTTCGCCCAGAGTCCAGATACTGAAGAGAGCGATGAAGACCTATTCCGCCAAGCCGTCCGACGTGACGCGGAAGTGGTACGTGATCGACGCCGAGGGCGTCGTGCTCGGCCGGCTCGCCAGCCGGATCGCGATGATCCTGCGCGGCAAGCACAAGCCCATGTACACCCCGCACATCGATACCGGCGACCATGTGATCGTGGTCAACGCCGAGAAGGTCCGTCTGACCGGCAAGAAGCTGTCAGACAAGACCTTCTACTGGCACACCGGCTACCCCGGCGGCATCAAGGGCCGCACCATGGGCCAGTTGCTCGGCGGCCGCTATCCGGAGCGGGTGATCGAGAAGGCGGTGGAGCGGATGGTTCCGCGCGGCCCGCTCGGCCGGCTGCAGCTGAAGAAGCTGCGCGTCTATGCGGGCGACGCCCATCCGCACGAGGCTCAGCAGCCCGAAGTCTACGACTTCGCCGCCGAAAACCCCAAGAACAAGCGGGTCTGACATCATGACCGCCGAAACCCTCACTTCCCTCGACCAGCTGGGCGGCACCGCCCAGCCTGCCGAGCAGGCCCCCGCCAAGCCGAAGCTCGACCCCTTCGGCCGCGCCTATGCCACCGGCCGCCGCAAGGACGCCGTGGCGCGCGTCTGGCTGAAGCCCGGCACGGGACGCGTCACGGTCAATGACCGCCCCATCGAGGTCTACTTCGCCCGGCCGGTGCTGCAGATGCTGCTGGCCCAGCCGTTCCAGGTGACCAACCGCGTCAACCAGTTCGACATCGTCTGCACCGTCGTCGGCGGCGGGCTGTCGGGCCAGGCGGGCGCCGTCCGCCACGGCATCTCCCGGGCGCTGACCTACTTCGAGCCGGGCCTGCGCCCGATCCTCAAGCAGGTGGGTTTCCTCACCCGCGACAGCCGCACGGTGGAGCGGAAGAAGTACGGCCGTGCCAAGGCCCGCCGGTCCTTCCAGTTCTCCAAGCGCTGACCGCTCGCTTCAGCGGCGATCCGGAGAGGCGGGCTTTGCCCGCCTCTTTTTTGTTTTAGGGGCCTCTCCGACGATCTGCTACGACTGATCGCCGGTAGAAGGATCTCGGCCATGACACCCACGAGACGAATTGCGGCGGTCTTCGCTCTCGCGCTCGGAGTCTTGGCGGCGCTGCTGCCGGCGGCTTCGGCGCGGATCACGGAGCGGCTGGAACTGACGCTGACGGCGCCCTCGGCGCGCTGGGCGCCGGGTGAGGCGGTTCCGCTGTCGGTGGGGGTTGCCTTCCCCGGCGAGGCGCAGCGGGTTCGGGTGACGGTGGCGACGAGCGAGGGGCTGTCGCTGCTGGAGGGCGGCGGCGAGGGCGTGCTGTCGGCGGGGCGC
>Ga0182793_1000136_pt1 | contig 66832 bp, 55 predicted proteins | sample Passage237A_FD_130498 | JGI IMG/M metagenome (GOLD analysis project Ga0182793, IMG submission 130498) | Cellulose adapted compost microbial communities from Newby Island Compost Facility, Milpitas, CA, USA - Passage2 37A (version 2) (version 2) ... | reverse complement strand
CGCCCCCACCACGGGGCCTGGTTGGAAAAATCTAAACCTTTCGCACACACATTGAAGTGGGGGCCGGGATACCCCATGCAACACCGACACCCGCGGGACGGCGGGTGTCGAGCCCCCGGGGATGGGTTTACGGCGTGTCTTGCAAGGATTATCCCGAACACTACCGGTCTCGCTTAGGGAGTTTGAAATGTTAGACGCAGCAATCAAAAGTCAACTCAAAGCCTATCTTGAAAGATTGCAGCGCCCGATTGAATTGGTCGCCAGTCTTGATGAGAGCGCAAAAAGTCAGGAGTTAAACCATCTGCTCAATGACATTGCCGAGCTGTCCGATAAAGTCAGCGTGTGTCTGGATGGCAATTCGGTTTATCGCCCCTCTTTTGGTGTGGCGCAACCGGGTGAGACTCCGCGCATTGCATTTGCTGGCATTCCTCTGGGACATGAATTTACTTCGCTGGTACTGGCACTGTTGCACACCGGCGGACATCCACCCAAGGTGGAAGAGGCAACTCTGGCACAGATCAAAGCCATAGAAGCTAATTTGCATTTTGAAGTCTTTGTGTCTCTGTCATGTCACAACTGTCCCGATGTGGTACAGGCAGTGAATCTGATGGCAGCACAAAACCCGAATATCTCTGCCACCATGATCGACGGCGCGCTTTTCCAGAGCGAAGTGGAAAGTCGTCAGATAATGGCGGTGCCCAGCGTCTACCTCAACGGCAAGCATTTTGCGCAAGGCCGTATGACGCTGGAAGAAATACTGGCAAAAGTGGACACAGGTGCAGCCGAACGCGAAGCCAAACTCATCAGCCAGAAAGATGCTTTTGATGTGCTGGTGATCGGCGGCGGCCCTGCAGGTTCTGCCGCAGCCATTTACGCCGCGCGCAAGGGCATTCGCACCGGTGTTGTGGCCGAGCGCTTCGGCGGTCAGGTGCTGGATACACTGAGCATTGAAAACTTTATTTCGGTTAAAGAAACCGAAGGCCCGAAACTGGCGATGGCGCTGGAGCAGCACGTTAAAGACTACAGCGTGGATGTAATGAATCTGCAAAAAGCCACAGAGCTGATTCCCGGCGACCTGATTGAAGTGAAACTGGCCAGTGGTGCCAGCGTAAAAAGCAAAAGCGTCGTTCTGGCAACAGGTGCACGCTGGCGCGAAATGAATGTGCCGGGTGAAAAAGAATACCGCGGCAAGGGTGTGGCCTACTGTCCTCACTGCGACGGCCCGCTGTTCAAAGGTAAACGCGTTGCTGTAATCGGTGGCGGCAACTCGGGTGTGGAAGCGGCCATTGATCTGGCGGGTATCGTCAGCCATGTAACGCTGATCGAGTTCAACGCCGGTTTGCGTGCCGACGCCGTGTTGCAACGCAAGCTCTACAGCCTGCCCAATGTCACTGTGATTACCGAAGCCATGACCACCGAAGTGGTTGGCGACGGACAGAAAGTGACAGGCTTGAAATACAAGAGCCGCAACACCGACGAAATTGCCACACTGGAACTCGAAGGTATTTTTGTACAGATAGGTTTGCTGCCCAACACTGACTGGTTGAAAGGCAGTGTGAATCTGAGCAATCGCGGCGAGATAGAAATCAACTCGCGCGGCGAAACCAACCTGCCCGGTGTCTTTGCCGCCGGTGACTGTACCACTGTGCCCTACAAGCAAATCATCATTGCCATGGGCGCAGGAGCCACCGCTTCACTGGCCGCCTTTGATCACCTGATTCGCACCAGTGCACCTGCCTAGTCAGCAAGATTATCTCCTGGGTTTACTCCCTTTTTTGGGCGCCGCAAGGCGCTCTTTTTTTATCCGCCGATTCTAGCCGCGCTTGTCAATTTCCTCCTTTTGTAATAGCGTCGCCACCTTTGCTATTGGGTCAGAGAGGACACACATGGCTGGTGTCGCAAATCCCGTTAATTCCGCCAAAAACATCCGTGTTGCCATAGTGGGCGACGGCCCTGCAGGAAGCCTGCTGGCCAGCCATCTTGCACGCGCCTCTGTGCCTGTGTGCCAGTTCAGCGCCGGTGTTCGCCCGCCGCTGGTGGTAGGCGAATCCCTGGTACCCGCCATAGTACCCCTGCTGCGCGAACTGAATCTGGAAGAGGAAGTACGCAGTTACTCCACACTCAAGCCTGGCGCTTCGTTTTTCTTGCATCCCGACAAGGAAACCACCATCAACTTTGCCCGCGCCGGTGTTGCCGGCGGCAACTATTCCTACAACGTACCTCGCCCGCGTTTTGATCAAAGTCTGCTGGATTGTGCCATCCGCAGCGGCTGCAAACTGATCGAAACGCGCGCCGAACTGGCAGCCGAAGGCGACCAGCTGAAACTGCTGGGCGAAAGTCATCAACTGGCCTGCGAGGCGCTGGGCGGAGAGCCGGATCTGATCGTGGATGCCAGTGGTCGCCAGCGCTTGTCCGCCCGTCTGCTGGGCATTGGTGAAATCAGCGGCAATCGCAAAGACACGGCGCTGTTTGCGCATCTGGAAGGTGTGGAGCTGTTGCGCCCCGGCAATATTCATATCAATCGTCTGCGTCACGGCTGGAGCTGGCGAATTCCTCTGCCGCATTGCGTATCCGTAGGCGTAGTCATTGCAAACCAGCACCGCCAGCGCTGGGGCAGCAACAGTGAAGAGCAGTACGACAGACTCATTGCAGAAGAACCCGTTCTGAGCCGTCACACCGCCGGTGCAAAACGCCTGACTCAGGTGATGAAGTACAACAACTACCAGCTCACGTCCGATCGTTTCTTTGGCAGCAACTGGGTGACTGTGGGCGATTCGGCCGGATTTATCGATCCGATTTTTTCATCCGGTTTGATCGTGGGGCTGAGCGGTGCCAAGTATCTGGCCTCCGCCATTCTGGCGGGTGCCAGCCAGGCACAACTGGCGAGCTACGAAAGATTCCAGCGCACACAGTTGATGGCCTGGCAAACCGTAGTGGACAGTTTTTACAACGGCCATTTATTTGGATTGATGCGCGCTGGCGATCTCTACGCCAATCACTTTTTGTGGGGGAAATTAACGCGGTTGTTTGAGCGCAACATTATGCCCATTTTCAGCGGCGCATTGCGCGGAGAGGGTATGAGCTTCAAATTCACCTCGCGCATGCTGAACTCCAATGTCGCTGGCAAATTTGGTCATCGATTAAAAATTGGTTGAAAAAATTGAACAAAAAACCGGGCGCTCTAAGCGCCCGGTTTTTTGGAGACTTATTTTTCGTCAGCGAAGTACCAGTAGCAGCCAGCGGTCAGCAGACTAAAGGCGCCAGCCGCCAGCGCAGCAAGTAGAGTCCAGCTGGTGCTCATGGCGCCCTGAATCCAGGCCTGGACGATGTAAGTCATCTCCAGCCAGGGCAACTGGCTGAACACCAGCAGGCTGATGATCAGCACAGGCACACCTATCATCAGTCGCTCGCGCCAGCGGGACTGGGCGCGGGCTGCCGGCAGTGCGGCCAGCACCTGTGCGCTAAAACCCTCATCGGGCACATAAGGCGTGCTGTTCTGGAGCTGTCGGCGCAGCATGCGCTCGAAGTCATCCTCGGGGCCGCCGTTGATCATGTTGAAGTCATCTTGGTCAGGGTTCATAACCACCTCAGGCATTAGCCGGGTTCCAGGCCGCCAGCAGGCTTTGCAACTTCTGCTTGCCGCGCGACACATGGGTTTTCAGGGTTCCCAAAGGCAGGTTCATGATATGCGCTGCCTCCTCGTGGGAAAAGCCATCTTCAAAACACAGACGCAAGGCCATTTGCTGGGCGGGCGACAGTGTCTGCATAGCGGCTTCGACATCTTTTTTGGCAGCAAATTGCTGAGCCTCGCAATGTTCTGCCGGTTGGTCGGTACTTTCGTCCAGTTCGCACCATTCGATCTTTTTGGAACGCCAGCGGTTGGCCGCAATATTGAAAGCGATGCGGTAGAGCCAGGTGGAAAACCTGGCTTCGGCGCGAAACCCCGGCAAGGCGGCATAGGCCTTGATAAAGGTCTCCTGGGCCAGATCGTCGGCCAGATGCACATCGCCATCGCACAGCCGCCGCGCCCAGATACGCAGCTGCGACTGATAGCGCAGCACCAGCTGCCCGAAGGCATGCTGGTCTCTGGTCGCGACTACGCGCGCGATTAGGGTTTCGTCGGAAGGAGACATGGCGTCCGGCCTTACTCGCGGCCCTGATCAAAGGGCAGAGGCGCAGGCTTGCTGTCCACCCATTTCCACACTGCCAGCTGGGAAAGCCCCAGGCCTATCACGATAAAACCTACAGAACCTATACCTATGCCCAAGAAGAGAGTGAGGAACAGCAGCAGGCCCACACCTATACCCAGATTGCTCAGCCCCTTGCGCAGGTTGCGATCCGGCCCCAGAGCGCCATCTTCCCGCAGCAGTTCCACCGGGATGTCCTTGCCCGCTTCCAGCAGGCGGTTGATGGTCTCGGCGCGCTGACGATCACGCTGCTGCCGGGCCTTGTGGCTCTGACGGGTCAGAACAATCACCAGCAGAATGGGGCCACCAAAGACGGTGAGAATGGCCACTATGGGTACCCAGAGCTCTTTCCCGCCCAACAGCGGCCCCCGGCTTGATGGTGCGCGTTGCAGCGACTGGATAGCTTCCATGACCTCTTTCAGGCTGGGCTCATCATCGTCCAGCTGGACGCGCTGCGGCGCCGAGTCTGCGTAGAGGTTGGAGAGACCCTTGCCGGTTTCCTGTTGCTCCTGCCAGGAATCATGGTTCCGGCTGCTGGTTTCGCCCCAGGGAGACTGGCGCTCCGCAACCGGCTCCACGGAGACAGGGCTGAGATCCTTTGCCTGCAACGGGCTCGCCAGCAGCAACCCCAGCGCCATTGCGCCCAGCCACTGGGTGATTCTGCTGCCCACAAAGCCTTGCCCTTGGGAATTGTTAACACTGGTCATACTGAACTCCTCGTGAGATAGCTCCACAATTGAAGCACTTGCACCTATGACGCATGAGTCAGGATTTTGGATGCAGTCTTGTTAAATTTCTCTGGTGCGGCGGGCATGATAACCTGTACGGCCACTTTTCCCGGCACTGACCTGTCATTCACGGATATTGATTACACGCAGGAGTCCCATGAAGTTTCTTGTCTCTCTGGCGCTTATCAGCTGCCTTGGCCTGGCCCCGCTCGGCGCCACCGCCAAGGGTCTGGACCCTGCCACCCCCTCTTCCACCGCCCAGCGACTCTATTCCCAGGCCCAACAGGACCTGCTGCAAATCCGCGTGCTGGTCAAAAACGGTCGCAGCCAGTTCTCGGTAGGTTCGGGCTTTTTCCTCGGAGAATCCGATCTGGTGGCCACCAATTACCACGTAGTCTCCCAAATAGCGCTGGAGCCGGATACCTATGTGGGCGAATACCTGGACACCCAGGGCCAGCGAGGCAAAGTCGAACTACTGGCCGTGGATGTACTGCGGGATCTGGCCATAGTAAGGGTCGACCGGCAAGGTACCGGCTTCTTCAAACTGCCGGACGCGGACGACAAGCTGGCTCAGGGCCAATATCTCTACTCACTGGGCAATCCGCTGGACCTGGGCTTTGCCATTTCCGAGGGCACCTACAACGGCGTGGTGCAAAGAGACTTTTCCGACCTGCTGATGTTTACCGGCCCCATCAACCCCGGCATGAGCGGCGGCCCCAATATCACCGCCAATGGCTACATTGCCGGTGTGAATGTGTCCCACCGTCTCGACGGTGAACTGGTGAGCTTTCTGGTGCCCGCCAACTATCTGCGCAATCTGGTGAATTCCCTGGGCGACACAGCGCCGGACGATTTCAACCCGCTCATAGGCGCACAACTTCTGGAACACCAGTCGATCATGATCGACAAGCTGCTGGAAACACCGCTCACGCAAAAACGCCTGGGAGACTATCTGGTGCCGGTACGCGAATCCGAACAACTGCGCTGCTGGGGTAGTGCCGATATCCGCGGCCGCGCCGGTTACACCGAAGACAGAATTCAATGCTCCATGGAATCGCAGATCTTTGTTTCAGACGAGCTGCAAACCGGCCACATCAGCATCTATCACTCGATGATGCGCCGCACCGAACTGGACAGATGGCGCTTCGCACGGGAAGCCAGGGAAAGTTTCAGCGGCTCTGTCTATCGCTCCAAACACAACACCCGCGTAAGCGGCCCTGAATGTGTTGAAAACTTTGTCGACCTGAGCAATCTGCGTATCAGAAGTGTCCTCTGTTTTGCCGCCTACAACAAATTTGAAGGTCTCTACAATCTCACCCTGCTCACCGTCAGCACCGATGATGCCGATACCATTCTGGATAGCCAGCTCAATGTCTCGGGTATCTCCTTTGAAAACGGTCTGCGACTGGCGCGCACCTATCTGGAAAACATGGCGCGGGAAGTCGAGGCAGAAGTCGCGGAGGTGCAGCCATGAGCCAGACAATTTTTATCGAGCTGCTGACGCGCAGCGGCGACGTGCTGCACCGCTACCGTTTTGAAAAGCTGCCAGTGCGCATTGGCCGCGCTTACGACAATGATCTGATACTGGATGACCCCCACGTTGCCCCGCACCATGCGGAACTGCATCAGGTACACGGCGAACTGGTGCTGCGCGCCGTGGAAACGCGCAACGGGCTTGTGGTCGGCAAACAGCGCAAAAATCTGGTGGATATGGATGGACACAATCCCGTGCGACTGGGACACACACGCCTGCGCGTTCGTCCCATCGACTTTCCTGTTGCGCCAGAAATTCCCGACTCCACCAATCACGGCTGGGAAGGCTTGCTGCCGGCCATTATCGGATTGATCATCGCCAGCTTTACCGCCCTCGCCAGCCAATGGCTCGCCAACACCACAGCGACCGAACTGCTGAGCATGGTTCCCGAAGCGGCAACTCTACTGGCAGTAGTTCTCGGCTGGACGCTGTTCTGGGCACTGACCAACCGGATTTTTGCCGGCAGTGCGCGCTTTGGTCGCCACCTGTTTATCGCCAGCCTGGGCTTTTTACTGGACGAACTCTGGGGCCAGGCATTTGGCCCTATCGCCTATCGCTTTGACTGGAATGCGCTCGATCGCTACAGCGATATTTTTTATTTTGTGCCCCTGGCCATCACTGTCCATTTCCATTTGGTCACCATCAGGCCACGGCAGATCAAACGCACAGCCATCATCACCAGCGCCATGACGCTGATCGTAACGGCAATGTTACTCACCAATAACTACGTCAGCCGGGGCACCTTCGCCAACAAGTCCTATATGGATGCCCCCTACCCGCCTGCACTGCAAAAAAGCGCTGCAATATCGCTGGATGAGTTTTTGTCCCGCGCGGAAGCCTTGCGACCCACGCTGGAAGAACTGAGGGAAAAGGCTGAAAAATAAGAATAAAACGAAAGCTAATATTTTTTACTTTGCCGTTACTCTCATTTGAGATCTTTAGTTGAAGATAAAGAAAGTCGTATGGAAATCCCCCCGAAAATTAACCGGGCTCAAAATATGATGGAGTTGGTTTTATTGATGTGGCTGGCGAGGGAGAGGTGCATTGGTCTATTGCTATCCCTAGAGAAGGCAGTTATTTGGCCCGTATTCGGTACGCTCCAGGTGCCGGGTTGCGTCCTATGCAGCTCTCAATTGGAGGGCAATTTTTAAGCAAGCTCAATTTTGCACCTACTGGTACCTTTGCAAATTGGAATGAGTTACTGGTTGAGTTTCCTTGCCAGCGGGTTCAGCGCAGCTACAGCTAAGTACTCTTGGTGCTAGTGGCCCTAGGCATGGATGGCTGATTACCTTCCTTTTGGAAAGATAGCTAATGAAGATAATAGTTCCTTAAAATTATTTAGTCGTTTTCCGGGGCAATGGTTAGACGCAGTTTCGGATAATAAGTGCAATTGGATAGGGAGAGAGGTCAGCTGATAGACTCGGCGCTTCTCCCGACCAAGAGATGAAGCACTTATTATCCGAAACTGCGATTAATTAATTTGACGGTGAATTCAAGTATGAAAACTCTGCTTATTTTGTGCTTTATATCGTCAACACTTATTAACTTGTATTATTTTTTTAATTTTAGGAATGCCGAAAATCGATATGATTTCATTTTTTATGAGAACGAGCTCAAGCGGCAAAAAATAGTCTTTTTGTCAGATTTTCTAGCTAGTGCTCATATTGGCTTGCGCCACAATGAGTTATTAGAGTATCTAAGTAGTAAAGGTATTAAATATAATTCCGTTTCTGAAGGTGGCACTACCTATGTTCATGTATCTGATCTCACCTTTAGGTTTAGTCAAAGTGGGGAAGTCTTAAGTATCGTTACGGGAAAATAGTGGGCGTTATTGAGATACTTTGAAGCGGTCTAATTAGACCACTTCAAGCCTCCTCAGCATAGACAACGAGAATTTTCTACTTTTGAGCCCGGGTACTTTTTGCCTAATGGGGAGCGATGGGAATAGCTGATACTGAATTTGAGATAGCGCATAAAGACGGAATGCTCAACCCATCCATGGGGCTCGCCCGCTGGCCATAAAAAAACCCCCGCCTTTTCAGGCGAGGGTTTTGTTTATGGTGCCCAGAGGCGGAATCGAACCACCGACACGAGGATTTTCAATCCACTGCTCTACCGACTGAGCTATCTGGGCAGGTTCCTGATGGCTGGGCGCGAGGGCCAAGCGACAAGAGGCGCGTATTAAACCCGCTGATTCTGCCCTAGTCAAGGCCCGACCGCGAGAAATTCCATCCGGCCTTAGGCGTCGCCGAAGTTTGTTTATTTATTAGACGATTCCCCTGCGCTCGGCGGCACATAGCCTTCGGCCTGGTCGTAGGCACCGCCAGAGAGGAACTTTTCCATCTGTTCGTTGAGGTAGACGCGGGCGCCCGGTTCCATCAGGTTGAGGCGCTTTTCGTTGATCAGCATCGTCTGATGCGCCATCCATTCCTGCCAGGCTTTTTTGGATACGTTGTTGTAAATGTCCTGCCCTTTGGGGCCGGGATAAGGCGGCTGGTCCAGACCTTCCAGCTCCTGTTGGTATTTGCGGCAAAAAACGTTACGGGCCATGGTCTTGTCCTGTTTCAGCTATTTCGTTTAATTCGGGCGCCTAGGATAAGGGTTTATTTGCGTGGGTCCAGCGCTGCCAGCTTTTCCAGCAGGCGCTGGACCGGCGCTGCCAGCCCCACGGATTCCGGCTTGTGCGGCGAATACCAGAGATGCTTGGCCTCGCCTATGGCCGTGGGCAGTTTTTGCAGCTGCACCAGCACCGGGCTGATATCCAGATGATAGTGGCTGAAGGTGTGCCTGTAGCTGTCCCAGATTTCCAGGCTGGCCACCTTGCCCCCCAGACGGCGGGTGTAGTCCTGCGGATTCTGATCCATATCCAGTTCCGGAAAGCTCCAGAGTCCACCCCAGATGCCCTGCGGCGGGCGCTGTTGTAACAGCAGCTCACCCGCCGGGTTGCGCAGCATCAGCAGTTGCACGCTTTTTACCGGCAGCTGCTTTTTGGGCTTTTTGCCGGGATAGTTCTGGGGGTTGCCCTGGGCAAAGGCCAGACAGCTCATCCGCAGCGGACAAAGGGCGCAGGCGGGACGACTGCGGGTGCAGAGGGTGGCGCCCAGATCCATGATCGCCTGGGTGTAATGGTTGCAGCGCTTTTTCGGTGTGTGTTCCTCCGCCAGCGCCCAGAGCTGCTGCAGTGTATCGGCACTGCCCGGCCAGCCGCCGATGGCGTAGTGGCGAGCCAGCACCCGTTTGACGTTGCCGTCGAGAATCGCAGCGCGCCGCTGAAAGGCAATGCTGACAATGGCTCCGGCGGTGGAGCGGCCAATGCCGGGTAACTGTTCCAGCTGTTCCACCGCATCGGGAAACTCGCCGCCGAGCTCCTGCACTATTTGTTGCGCACAACGATGCAGGTTGCGCGCGCGGGCGTAGTAGCCGAGGCCGGTCCAGAGGTGTAACACTTCATCAAGGGGCGCAGCTGCCAGACTTTTTACATCAGGAAAGCGCGCCACAAACCGCTCGAAATAGGGAATCACTGTAGCAACCTGGGTTTGTTGCAACATGATTTCCGACAGCCACACGCGGTAGGGCGTGATGTCTTTTTGCCAGGGCAGGTGTTTACGCCCGTGCTGGTCGTACCAACCCAGCAGGGCGCGGGAAAAAAAATCACTCATATCATCAGCTTGTTATTCGGCAACGGCACTGGTGCTGGATGAGGAGCTTTTGGTCTGCTTGTCAGCAGCCTGCTTGAGCAGCCCCTTGAGTAGATCCTTGGACTTTTTGCTGTCGCCCTCACCGCCCAGTTTTTCATCCAGCTTTTTCAGCAGCTCTTCTTTTTTCTCTTCAACTTTTTGTTCTGCCGCGTCAATCTTGTCGCCGTGTTTTTCGCGCAGTTTGTATTCGGCAAAATCCTTGGTCAGCGATGTGAGACCTTTGCTGTCCAAACCGCAATCCTTGAGCGGGTTGACGCTTTCCAGCGAACCGCGACATCGCAGCAGCGACAAGCTGCGATTGATCCAGTAGTTGCTGGCCACACGACAACCGCGCTCGCTGGTTTCTTCCTCCAGCAGCTTGAGCGGCAGGGTAAAGTCGTAACTCTGTTTGCCCAGATCCAGCTTGCCCTGGGTACCCAGCAGCAACTGGTGAACACCGGCGTTGAAGTTGTCCACGCTCAGCACGCGGTTAGCCATGGTGATCTTGCCGGAAAGCTCGCGCATCTGGGTAAAGGATTCCCATACACGGTTTGGATCAGATTCCAGTTTGTTGACCTTATCCACCAGCTCGCAGAACTGCTGCTCAATATTCAGCGGTGCAAATTTCCATTCGGCACCGGAGAAGTTTGCCTCCGCCACCAGAGAATCCATCAATTGATTGAAGGTCACGCCGCGCAGCTTGGCATTGACATCGGCATTGACCGCGCCCGTGAGCTGCACATTTTTATCCAACTCCAGATTTTTCAGCGCCGGTGCCAATTGCACATTGTTGACCTTGCTGTCGAATTGCATCACGGCGGTATCGCTGCGCGCATCCAGTTGCGCCCTGGCTGCAAGGGTGCCCTCGTAGGCACGTGCATCAGCCTGCTGCAATTCCACCAGGCCGTTATCGGCTTTGATGTTGACTCTGAGATCCTCCAGCGGTGTTTCCATTACTGTGAGCGATTTCATTTCCAGCTGCACATTGGCCTTGAGATCGCGAAGGGTTTGCAGCGGAATCAGCTCTTCATCGCCGCTGGAAGCGGTTGTGGCGGTTTCCGGCTCAGGCGCCGGTGGTGGCAGATAGTCGTCCAGGTTAATCGCATCGCCTTTCAGTATCAGTTGAATGGCCTGAGTGGTCAGATCGGTGATGGCGAACTTGCCGTCAAGACGGGTTTTGTCGAGAGTGATATTCAGCGGTTCCACGCGAATCTGTTTGGGATCGCCCGCAAACTGAAGATTGAGCTCCACTTTGCTCAGTGCATTTTTATTCCGCGTTTCCAGCGGGCTGCCGAGCGCCGCCAACAGTTGACGGGCGTCAAACGAAGGCACCTGCACTTCGCCGGTGTAGTGAGCGCCCTTCTGCAATTGATCAGCCTTGAGTTTGTAACTGGCTGCGACCTTGCCGCGCTGATTGATGGTGACTTTCAGATCACCCTGATTCACTTCCAGCGCTGAAAAATCCTGTGCGAATTTCAGGCGATTGCTGGTGTCCAGTGCAATGTCCAGCGACGACTGACTGACACTGTCCTGCAGGCGGGTTTCCAGTGTCAAATCCACATCAAAGGGTTCGCCCTGCAAATTGAAATAGCCAATCACCAGTTGCACATTTTCCACACTGATTTGCTGGCCGCTTTGCGCGTCACTGTAACGCAGAGCGCTGTTGAGCAGACTGATGCGTTCAACCGCCAGCGTGAAGCTCTCCGCGTCATCTGATTCAGTGGCGGGTTCGGATGCTTGGCTACCAGAGGAATCTGTGCGGCTATCTTCTGCGCTGGCAGCCTCTGTTTCGCGGGCTTCAACTTCCCAGTTGCCCTTGCCTTTGGCATCCACCACCAGATTGATTTCTGCGCCATCGACACGCACATGGTGAACCTTGACCTGGCCACTAAACAGCGGACGCACTTCCACCAGCAGACTAGCCTGCTTAAGCAGTGCCACAGGTTTGTCAGGCGCAGATGCAGGCGCCACGCGTATATCTTCTACTGATACCCCCAGACTGGGCCAAAAGGCCCAACTCAGATCGCCATTGATGCGCAGATCAAAACCCTGCTCCCGCGCCGTTTGTTCAATACGCGGTTTGAGAAAATTCAGATCAAAAAACAGCACCAGCAGCAGTACCGCAACCACTACCAACACCACTATGGCGGCGAGAATCTTGAGTATGAGTTTCACCTGGAGGCCTCCTTTTAATTCCGGTCGCCCAGCATAGCAAAGGCCAGCCGGGACTTCTGCTCACTTTTGTTACAGTTTGGGCAAATGGGATTCAGGGACGCTCCACCGCATAGCGCTTGCGATACACCAGCGGCGTTACACCCATCACTTTTTTGAAGTGGCGAATAAAGCTGCTGTGGTCATAAAAGCCGCAATCAATGGCAATGGTGGCGATGGGATCATCCGTAAATTTGAGTCGATCGCTGGCGATCAGCACCCGCAGACGAATCAGATAGTGCGAAGGACTGGTGCGAAAGGTATCGGCAAAACGCCGCTCCAGCTGTCGCTGGGAAAAGCCAAAGCGCGCGGCGATTTCGGGAATGCTCAGGCGTTCGGCATAGTGGGCGCGGATATGCTGCACCACCTGAAACACCGGCCGCTGGGAGTGATCGAGCATTCGTTCATAGCTCTGCACTATGCCGCAAAGGCCATGAATCTCGCCGCGCCGATCAAACAGCGGCATCTTTTGCGTGATAAACCATTCCGGCAGCCCTTCGCGAGTTGGGAACAGCTCAATCAGATCTCGCAGCGGCTGGGCGGTGCGCAGCACAGTTTCATCATCGCGGCGAAATTTGGCGGCCATATAAGGAGGAAAGAACTGCTCGTCGCGCCCCAGATAGAGCTCCTCGGGGGTACAGCGCCCACAGCGTTCGGCGAAGGCCTGATTGCCGGTCATGATGAGCCCTTCACGATTTTTTACAAAAAACATGACATTCGACATGTAGTCGAATAACTGCGCGGGAGAATGGCGCGGGTCCAGTTGGGTAATCCAGTCGTTTAGGCTATGCATGTCGAAATCGTACAATTTTGTTACGACAAGGTACAAGAAGCAGGGATGTTATCGCGCTAGCATGGCCCAAACCCGAAAACTCCAATAAACAGGAATCTCCCATGAAGTTTGGCGCCAGTACCTGGTTGTGGACCTCCCCCTTTACCCACGAGCAAATTCCCCTACTGGAAAAGATTGCCCGCCTGGGCTTCGACTTTGTCGAGCTGCCGGTGGAAGACCCCGAGCAGATTGCCCCGGCGCAACTGGCGCCCGTGCTAAAAGATCTGGGACTGGAGGCGGTAATTTGCGCCGCTGTCACCGGCGAGCGGGATCTGAGTTCCGAGAGCACCGCTCAGCGGGAGCAAGCCTTTGCTTACTTCGAAAGCTGTCTGCGCATTGCCGAGGGTCTGGGCGCCAGCTGTTTTGTTGGCCCGCTTTATGCCCCCGTGGGCAAGCTGCGCCTGCCGGAGGCAAGCCAACGCCGCGCCGAGTGGGACAGATCGGCCGCAAGCCTCTACCGCCTGGCCCAGACCGCTGACAGCTGCGGTGTGCGCCTGGGGATTGAGCCGCTCAATCGCTTCGAGTCCGACATGATCAATACGGCGGAAGACGCCTTGCGCATGGTGCAACAGGTAGATCATCCCCAGCTGGGCATCGCCTTCGACAGCTTTCACATGAATATCGAGGAAACGGATTTTCGCCGTGCGGTGGAACTGGCCGGAAAACATCTCGTTCACCTGCAGGTTTCCGACAGCCATCGCGGCGTGCCCGGCGATGGCAACAGCGATTGGACCGGCCTGCGCACCGGACTCGCCGCCATTAACTACAGCGGCAAGATCGGTATTGAAAGTTTTTCTCCGGATGCTTCCAGCCTGGCCGCCGCCGTGTGCATCTGGCGCCGCTTTGCGGAAAACCAGGACGAATTCGCACGCCGGGGCCTGGCGTTTTTACAACACTGGTGGGCGCAGGCCTGATAACAACCTCATAACACAGGAGAGGCACTATGAAAAAATTACGCGTGGGCCTGGTTGGCCTTGGCTTTGGAGCCGAATTCATTCCCATTTATCAGGCTCACCCGCAGGCGGAAGTCGTGGCCCTGTGTCAGCGCAGCGAACAAAACATGCAGCAGTTGGCGGAGCGCTTTAAGGTTCAAGGCAAGTGTTACACCAATTACGAAGACATGCTCGCCGATCCCAATGTGGATGCGGTGCACATCAACACACCGATTGGCGATCATGCTCGTCACACCCTTATGGCATTGGCGGCAGGCAAACACGTGGCCTGCACAGTGCCCATGGCCACCAGCATTGAAGATTGCGAGCGCATTGTTCAAGCCAGTCGCGACAGCGGCAAGGTGTACATGATGATGGAAACCGTGGTTTACAGCCGCGAGTTTCTGTTTGTTAAAGAACTCTATGAAAAAGGCGAGCTGGGCAAGATTCAATTTTTGCAAGCCAGTCACCAGCAGGATATGGACGGCTGGCCCAGCTACTGGGAAGGCATGCCGCCCATGCACTACGCCACTCACTGTATCGGGCCAGTGTTGGGATTGGAGCGCAAGTTGGCCAAATCCGTGTCCTGTGTCGGTTCGGGTCGTATTCGCGAAGAGTTAATTAACGTTTACGGGTCACCTTTTGCGGTGGAATCCTGTCATATTCAACTGCAGGACTCGGACGTATCGGCGCGCATTTATCGTTCGCTCTTTGATACCGCACGCCAGTACCGCGAAAGTTTTGATGTTTACGGTTCGAAAAAATCCTACGAGTGGCCGCTGATCGAAGGCGAACATCCGGTGATTCACACCCTTGGCAAACCCGAGCCGGAAATTCCCGAACGTGTGGAAGTACCCGATTACGCTCATCTGCTGCCGCAGGAAATTCGTCACTTTACCGGCCGTGGGGTTTACGACGCTGACAGCAACCAGCATTTGAGCTTTACTCAGGGTGGTGGCCACGGCGGCTCTCACCCGCACCTGGTGCACAACTTTATTCGCGCTGTGCTGGACGGCTATAACGCTTATCCCAATGCGGTGGAGTCGGCCAATATCAGTTGCGTGGGCATTCTCGCCCACGAATCAGCCATGGCAGGCGGTGTGCTCAAAGCCATGCCGGAATTCACTCTCAACAACAGATAATCACTATGAACAGATACACAAAAATTCGCCGAGTGGGTGTTTTGCTGCTTCTGCTGTTTGCTGCCCTGCCCTTGGGCGCGGCACTGGCAGACACCAGAGACAATCAAGCAGGCGTTATCAATCTGCTGTTTATTGGTCACAGTCAACGCGAGGGTTCCGGCTATCACCTGTCCCACGTCTATGCGCCTGTGTTCAACCAGTCTCTGGGCAGCGAAAAAATTCGTCTGGAATATCACGAAGATCTCAAGCTGCTGACAAAGGAAGGGCTCGCTGATTTTGACGCGGTGATGCTCTACGGCAACTACGCGGATCTGACACCGGAGCAGGAAGCCAGCCTGCTGGCTTTTGTGGAAAACGGCGGCGCCTTTTTGCCGGTGCACAGCGCCAGCGCCTGCTTTGGCCATTCCGATGCCTTCGTCAAACTGGTGGGCGGTCGTTTTCACAGCCACGGTTGGGAAACCTTTACAACACGCATAGCGCCGGGACAGGAGAAGCATCCCATCCTGCAGGGTTACAAAGGCTTTGAAACCCAGGACGAAACCTATGTGCACGCCGATCACAATGAACAGAATCGCACTGTGTTGATGCTGCGCGAAGACGAACCCTGGACCTGGGTGCGTCAGCAGGGCAAAGGCCGCGTGTTTTACACCGCCTATGGTCACGATCATCACACCTGGAATCAACTGGCATTTCACGACCTGTTGATTCGCGGCATTCTCTGGGCTGTGGGTGATGAAAAGCGGGCAGCCAACCGCGCACTGGTTGCCTCCCTGCCCAAGGCCAAGTACGAAGATCGCGGCACCATTCCCAATTACCGCCGCGTGGAACCGCCACCGCAATATCAATTCCCCATGAACGTGAAGGATTCCATGGCGCTGACGCAGGTGGAAAAGAATTTTGAACTGCAATTTTTTGTGGGCGAGCCGGACATCGTAAATCCTGTGGCCTTTACCTGGGATGAGCGCGGCCGTCTGTTTATTGTGGAATCCATCGACTATCCCAACGAACTGCGTCAGGACGGCAAGGGCAATGACCGCATTACGCTGTGTGAAGATACCGATGGCGATGGCCGCGCCGACAAATGCACGCCTTTTGCCGAAGGTTTGAATATTCCCACCGGCATAGTGGCCTATGACGGCGGCTTTATCGTGTCGCAGGCACCACACTTTTTGTTCCTCAAGGATACCGACGGCGATGACAAGGCCGATGTGCGCATACTGCTCAACAGTGTCTGGGGCACTGAAGATACTCACGCAGGCCCGTCCAATTTGCGCTATGGCCACGACAACCATATCTGGGGTGCTGTGGGCTATTCGAGTGTGGAGACAGATACTCAGGGCAAATTCCAGAACGGTGTATATCGCATGAAGCCGGATGGCACCCGGATTGAGCCCATAGGTCAGTTCAACAACAACACCTGGGGGCTGGGCATCAGCGAGGATTTTGAAATTTTCGGTTCCACGGCCAACAACGCGCCCGCGTTCCATGTGCCTTTGTGGCGCAATCACGTGTTTGGCAAACACGAAGACCTGATGCCGGGCATGGCGGCGCGTCTTGAAAACTTCTCGCAGGTGTTTCCTATCACGCCCAACTTTTTGCAGGTGGATGCGCACGGCCGCTATACAGCGGGTTCCGGTTTCAACCTCTACACAGCGCGCTCCTTCCCGCAACAATTCTGGAATGCCAGCGCTTTTATCGGCGAGCCCACTGCGCATCTGCTGGGCCAGTTTTTTCTTGAACCCAAAGGCTCCAGTTACGTGGCTAAAAACCGTGGCTCCATGATCAGCAGCAGCGATGAATGGGTGTCACCTGTGTTTACTGATGTGGGTCCCGATGGACAGTTGTGGGTTGCCGACTGGTACAACTTCATCATTCAGCACAACCCCATGCCCACCAAGGAATCTGCCGGTTTTGATGCAGAGCTGGGTGCGGGCAATGCCCACGTGAATCCACTGCGCGATGGCAAACACGGACGCATTTACCGTCTGGTTTACAAGGGAGCGGACAAATACAAACCGCTGGATCTGAGTCAGGCCGACGCCGCCGCGCTGGTGAAGACGCTGTCTAACGACAATCTTTTCTGGCGTATCACCGCACAGCGCAAGCTGGTGCAGGAAAAACGTGTCGATGCCATTCCCGCGCTGCGCGCTATTCTGCTGGGACAACCCAAAGTAGATGCACTGGGTCTGGATGTGGCGGCCATTCATGCCATCTGGTCACTGCAAGGGCTGGGTGCTTTCAGCATGGATAACAAATCCGATCAGGCCAGCATTCGTCGCGCACTCAGTCACTCATCAGCGGCCGTACGCAAAAACGCCGTGCAAGCGCTGATCGAAAGCGGCAGGCTTGCGGATCTCAAAACTGCGGGCGCGTTGATCGAAGACCAGGATGACAAGGTGCGTCTGCAGGCACTGGTGGCCGTTTCCAAACAACCACCATCGAAAGAAGCAGCACAGAGCCTGTTGCGCCTGCGCGCCCAGTTGCCCACAGATCCCTGGCTGACTCAGGCACTGGTACTCGCCAGTCTGAGTCATGTCGATTACTACTGGGCGGGACTCACCAGTGACAAGCCGCGTATGGCAAAAAATCTGTTGCAGGGTTTCGACTCACCGGAAGAGGCACCGGAATATCTGATTACCAAGCGTCAATTGATCAATGCACCCAAAGATCTCTCGCGCATACTGGCGGACTGGAAATCCATCAAGGGCGGTCAGTTGCCGATGATGGTCATGGCCGCCATTCAAACCTGGCGCGATCGCTTCCAGGAGCCGAACCCAAACGAGCTTAAACACCTGCAGGCACTGATCAACCAGATGGACAGCGAAGGTCAGATGGCCGTCAAACTGCGCGCATCTGGACTGGCATTGAACTTCGACAAGGTTGAAGACGAACTCTACGAAAAATATCACGCGCAACATGCCTTCAGTGCCCATGTCTGGAGTTGGGGTCTGCCCGAGTCCGGTGAGGTATTGTTCAAGCAGCATTGCACCGGTTGTCACAGCGACGATGCAAGTGGCAACAAAGCGTTGGGCGCACCGCCACTGGCCGGTATGGAAAATTGGTATGTGCAAACACAACTGCAGAAGTTCTTCGCCGGTTTGCGCGGCATCCACTTCAAGGATCCAAACGGCATGTCCATGCGCGCCTCGCTGGAATTCCTGCAATTGGAAATGGACCCCAACCGCGATATGTCACACCTGGGCTACTATCTGGTAACCCTGCCCAGAGGTAAACAGGAAGTGACTGTGGAAGGTTCAGCCGAGCGAGGTGCCGCACTCTATGCACCCTGCGCGGCCTGTCACGGTGCCGATGGTCTGGGCAACCAGACACTCAAGGCGCCAGGTCTCGCAGGCCAGGCAGATTGGTATCTGCTGCGACAACTGGAGAATTTCCGCTCCGGCGCCAGAGGTGCCGACCCGCGCGATACCGAAGGTCAGCAGATGGCCAGCTTTGCCAAAATGATTGCCGATGATCAGGCGCTGAAGGATCTGGTGGCTTATATTCGCGAATTGGGTGAAAAGGCAGCGGATTGACAGATCGCCGCAGCGTTTAGTCAGTTTCTTTTATCTTTCAGGCGCTGATGATGAGTCATCAGCGCCTTTTTTATGACAAATGTCAGCTGTCAAAGACTGTAATCCAACACAATAATATCGGCCAGCAAAGGAACGAACACTTGCTTTAAGGCTTCGTGTGCCGGATGGGGAAGATAGGTTTGACGCGCTGCATCATCGGCAAAGGTGACTTGTACAGCGTGAGTAAATTCCCTGTTTAGCCCTTCGGGGCTATCGTTCACGCCCCACTCGACCGCAAGGGTACCGGGTATCTTGCCTGGAAAAGATTCAAACAGTGCCTGCACTTCGGCAATCTGATCATCAGTCACTGAGGGTTTGAACTTGATAAACAAAAGGTGTCGAATCATGAGCGTCTCAATATCAATAAGTGTAAAAGTCTCTATGCTCTCGCGTTAATCTGATCGATTATTGCGCAGCCAGCGTACTTATACACATTGGGCACGAGTAGTTCCAGCGCGAATGCCTCACAATTCATTGAATAACTGGCGGGTTTGCCAAAAGTTTAATAAACAAAAACCATTAGGATGACCTTATGAACAAGAGCTCAAACGTTTGTTATCTATTAAAAGCCTGTGCCGCCTTGCTGTTGGGCTTGGTATCTGCCTGTGCTCTGGCAGCGCCATCCGAGAAGGAACTGGCGAAACTGGTACAGGAAATCACTGTACACGGCAAATCCCTTGAGGGTAACCTCGAGGGTAACAGCCCGGACAGAAGCGTTACCGTTTACCTGCCCAAGTCTTATTTCAAGTCGCCCAAAAAACGTTACCCGGTGGTGTACGGCCTGCATGGTTACACCATTAACAATCATATCTGGGCAAACGAATTGAAAGCAGTGGAAGGATTTTACGGCGACGGCGCACAGGAACTGATTCTGGTACTGCCCAGCTCACAAACCCTGCATAACGGTTCCATGTACACCAGCTCCATTACCGTTGGTGACTGGGAAACCTTTATCGCCGAAGATCTGGTCAACTACATAGATACCCACTATCGCACCCTCGCCAAACGCGAGAGCCGCGGCTTGATGGGTCACTCCATGGGCGGTCACGGCACAGTGCGTATTGGTATGAAACGTCCCGACGTCTTCTCTGCGCTTTACATCATGAGCCCCTGCTGCATGTCTGCGCGCGAAGCGCCGCCGGCTGAGATGCTGGCAAAAATGGAAGCCATTACATCCGCTGAAGATTCCACCAGCCTGGGCTTCCTGGAACGCGCCACTCTGGCAGTTGCTGCCGCCTGGTCGCCCAACCCGAAAAAACCGCCCTTCTATGCTGACCTTCCTGTAGGTTCGCCGGAACATGTCAACAGTGTATTGGCCAGTTGGGCCGCCAATGCGCCCCTGTCCATGGTGCACCAGTACATTGCCAACCTGAAGAAATACACTGCTATCTTTATTGATGTTGGTGATAAAGACGGCCTGAAAGTGGATGCAGAAATCTACAGCAAACTGCTGGCCGATTCAGGTGTCGAGAATCAGTTCGAGATCTACGAAGGCGACCATGTCAGCGGTGTCAGTGAGCGATTCAAGAACCACGCTCTGCCCTTCTTCGCCAAACACCTGAAGAAATAATTTTTATCACCTTCCTCACGCCCTCTGCCCATCACTTGGCAGAGGGCGCAGTTGATTTCTCACCTGCCAAGCCTTAGCCTCCTTGCCCTATCACACTTGTATACAAGAATGCCATGCGGGTGGTCAGGCATTAAAGGGCTATCAATTCAGAAGGCGCGGGCAGATGAGTTACTTCAAAAAAGCGGGCATTATCCTGATTGTATTAGCGGGTTTAATAGCGCTGATACTGATTAACCGGGAAGATTCCACCGACATACTACAGCCAGCCAACAAGCGCGCCTGGCAGCCCTACGATGGTATGACGCCATTGCTTTCCCAAACGCCGGATTATTTCGCCGCGCCCTTTATGCCTGTAGTGGAATCTCCCGCACAAGGGACCATGACCATTGCTGCCGAGGGTCAAACCGCACACATTTATTACAGCGCCGAAGACGCCAAGGTAGTTCAGCTGGCGGCAGAAGCCTTGCGCGATGATATTGCGCGGGTAACTGATCTGCGCCCGGACATCAGCACAGACACGCCATCTACCGAATACGCCATACTTATCGGCACCATTGGTCAAAGTCCGCTGATCGACGGATTGATACAGAGCGGCAAGATTGATGTGTCTGCCATCAACGGCAAATGGGAGGCCTATACCGCCGCCGTGGTGAGCAACCCACTGGCTGGTGTTACGCAGGCGTTGATTATTGCGGGCAGCGACAGACGCGGCACCGCCTTTGGTGTTTTCGCCCTGTCCGAATCCATGGGCGTTTCGCCCTGGTATTTCTGGGGTGATGTACCCATAGCCAAAAAATCAGCACTGCATATCGCCGGCAGCCATACTCAACCATCACCCGGCGTGAAATATCGCGGTATTTTTCTCAACGATGAAGACTGGGGCCTGCAACCCTGGGCAGCCAACACCTTTGAGCCAGATGTCGGCAATATTGGCCCCAAAACCTATGCAAAGGTTTTTGAACTGCTGCTGCGACTGCATGGCAATGTGATCTGGCCGGCCATGCATGAATATCCGGTGAAGACCACACCCTTCTATGAAATCCCCGACAATAAAATTGTCGCTGACAACTATGCGATAGTGATCAGCACCTCGCATCACGAACCCATGCTCACCAACAGCCATGAATACGATGAAAACATTCATGGACCTTATGATTACTGGAACAATCGCGATCGTATCTACAGCTTTTGGGAAGAGCGCGTAAAAGAAACGGCCAATTTTGAAAACATCTACACCATCGGTATGCGTGGCCGCACTGACGAGGGCATGATGGCACCCAAAGGTGCAACCAACGAAGACAAGGCAACCAAAATTCAGCACGACATTATTCCCGATCAGCGCAAGATGCTCGCCGATCACCTGCATGTCGATCCCTCCACGGTTCCCCAGATTTTTATCCCCTACAAGGAAACACTGGTTCAGTATCAATCCGGGCTGGAATTGCCTGACGATGTCACCATTGTCTGGCCAGATGACAATCACGGCTATATTCGCCAGCTGTCCACACCTGCCGAAAATGCGCGCTCCGGCGGCTCCGGCGTTTACTACCATCTGCAATACTGGGGTGTGCCCCGCAGCTATCTCTGGTTTCACACCACGCCGCTAGGCATGACCCAATCGGAAATGATGAAAGCCTGGGACTTTGAGGCGCATCGCATCTGGATAGTGAACTTCGGCGATATCAAACCCTACGAACTGGGCACCGACTTTTTTATGCGTCTTGCGCGCAACCCAGAAGCGTTTCGCCATTTTGATCAACATACTTACCTTGTGCAGTGGGCCGCAAAAAATTTCGGCGCTGATCACGCCCAGACCATTGCCGAGGTGCTTGAAACCTGTTTCCGTTTGAATATCGTCAAGCGACCCGAGCATCTCGACCTGATCGACAGCGGTTTCAGTTTCGTTACCAATGGCGATGAGGCACAACAGCGCCTGGATGCTTTTATCGCTCTGACCGATTCCGCCAACGCGATTTACGAGCAACTGCCGGAGGCTTACAAACCCGCGTTTTACGAAGCGGTACTCTATGGTGTCCGCGCCTCCAGCCTGATCAATCAAAAGGTTTTACTCGCCGAGCGCAGCCGCCTGTGGGCCAAGCAGAAACGTGCTGCCACTCAGTCACTGGCAGCAGAAGCTCGCGCTGCCTATGAAAAGCTGCTTACAGAAGTGCGCTTTTACAACGAGGAAAATGCCGCTGGAAAATGGAATCACATGGTAAGCCCCATGGCACTGTCGCTACTGCCCGACTGGGCACACGACACACAGCGCCCCTGGACAATGCCGGATGTAGGTCAATATCAGCCTGTGACTGAAGCGCGCCTTGGTGTCGCGATTGAAGGTGTCGCCGATCCTCTTGATGGAACAACAGCGGGCAGCCTGCCGGATTTTCATCGCGCAACTGACCATCACTCAACTGGCAGCCGCTACTTCATCGATATTTACAACCAGGGTCAGGGTGAACTGCACTGGACAGCCAAAGCCAGCGATCCCTGGATTCAGCTGAGTCAAACCAGCGCGCTGGGCGATGCGCGCGTTCTGGTAAGCATTGACTGGTCCCAGGCACCTCAGGGCAACGCCGTACCGGGTTCCATCGTGATTGCGGGCGCGGGCTCAGAGCGGACTATCCAACTTTCTGTCACCCATCCTGCGGATCTGGATCTGACAACACTGACTTCGGCAGTGGAAAGCAATGGCCGCGTGAGCATGGCGGCGGTTGATTTTGTGGCAAGTCGCGATGCGAAAAATGGTACAGGCTGGCGCCGAGCCAATCAGGCTACCGCCACTGGCGACGGCATGACAATCCAACCGGTTACTGCGCCCAGTGTCGATGTGGCGCGCTTGGTTGAAGACAGCCCCTCCCTGACCTATGAATTTTATGCCTTGAGTCGCGGGCCGGTCAGCATACACACCCAGTGTCTGCCAACCCACAAACTGACCTCCGCCCATCCCGGCTTGCGCTATGCCATTTCGTTAAACGGCGATCAGCCTCAGGTGATTGATATTCATGCCAATGAATACACGGATGCCTGGAACCTCAACACGCTGAGAGCTGCGGCCATGGGTGTGTCCGAACATGAAATATCCGCACCCGGCCTGCAAAAAATTCAAATCTGGATGGTGGATGCAGGTGTGGTTCTGGATCAACTGAATATTCAGATAGAGAAAGATTTAACCCCTTAACGAACACCTGAACCGTCCACAGCCTGCAGCAACAAAAAGCCCCGGCAAGACCGGGGCTTTTTTTATGGCGCTAAGGGTAAAGAAATCAGCCTTTGGCGCGCTCTTCCAAAATTTCTACCGCAGGCAGTTTTTTACCTTCCACAAATTCGAGGAAGGCGCCGCCACCGGTAGAGACATAGGAAATTTTCTCCGCCAGATTCCACTTATCAATGGCTGCCAGAGTGTCACCGCCGCCAGCAACAGAGAAGGCTTGGCTTTCGGCAATGGCGCGGGCAACAACTTCGGTGCCCTTGGAGAAGGCATCAAATTCAAATACGCCGCAGGGACCGTTCCACAATACGGTTTTGGCGTTCTTGATAATCTCTGCAACGCGTGCAGCGGTTTCCGGACCATAGTCAACGATTTCTTCATCCGCCTGAATTTCGTTGGCTTTTTTGGCCACGCACACGGAATTGTGATTCCACTCTTTAAAGCCTTCTTTGGTGACACGTACGTCTGTGGCAAAAACCACTTCGGTTTGCGCACGCAAACGCTGGGCTTCGGGAATCAAATCCTTTTCGTGCAGTGAATTACCGACTTCATTGCCGGCAGAAGCAACGAAGGTATTGGAGATACCGCCACCCACCACCAGCACGTCGGCGATCTTGGACACAGCATCCAGCACGCTCAGTTTGGTAGACACCTTGGAGCCACCCACAATAGCCACCAATGGGCGAGCCGGGTTGTCCAACGCCTTGCCCAGCGCTTCGAGTTCGGCGGCCAGCAGAGGGCCAGCAACAGCCACGGGCGCGTACTTGGCCACACCGTGAGTAGAAGCCTGGGCGCGGTGAGCAGTACCAAAAGCATCCATCACAAAAACGTCGCACAGCGCCGCCATTTTTTTCGCCAGCGCATCGTCGTTTTTACCTTCGCCCTTGTTGAAGCGAACGTTTTCCAGCAGCACCAGATCGCTGTCAGTGGTGTAACCATCCACCCAGTCCTTGATCAGCGGCACTTCGCGACCAAGCCTTTCACTCAGGTATTTGGCAACAGGTGAGAGCGAAGCGCTTTCGTCGTAAACGCCTTCATCCGGACGCCCCAGGTGAGACATCACCGCCACCTTGGCACCAGCTTCCAGCGCTGCCTTGAGCGTGGGAATGGCCGCGTCAATGCGCACTGTCGAAGTGATACGACCGTTTTCCAAAGGCACGTTCAGATCTTCACGAATCAGTACGCGCTTGCCGGACAGATCCTGGTCTTTCATCAGTTTGACGTTCATCTACTTACTCCAATTTCAAAAAACCGATACATAAAACAAAACACCCGACTCGCGCCGGGTGTTTGGAGATTGCTTAGTCTTCCAGCAGCTCTTCAACGGTACTGACGATGTTATCGACAGTGAAACCGAAGTACTCCAGGAGTTTGCCGCCGGGAGCAGATTCACCAAAGGTGGTCATGCCCACGACGCGGCCATCCAGACCCACATACTTGTACCAGTAGTCAGCGTGCGCAGTTTCTACCGCAACGCGCGCCAGCACATTGCTGGGCAACACAGATTCTTTGTAGGCCGCATCCTGCTCGTCAAACACACTGGTGGACGGCATGGATACCAGACGCACTTTGCGACCCTTGGCGTTGAGTGTTTCCACCGCTTTGAAAGCCTGGCCTACTTCGGAACCAGTGGCAATCACAATGGCTTCCGGTTCGCCAGCGCAATCCAGCAGCACATAACCACCCTTGGCCACATTGGCCAACTGCTCCGGAGTGCGCGCAAAGGCATCCAGATTCTGACGGCTGAACACCAGAGAGGTGGGGCCATTTTTGCGTTCAACAGCGGCTTTCCAGGCCACAGCAGATTCAGCGGCATCCGCCGGACGCCAGGTCACCATGTTGGGCGTCAGGCGCAGAGTGGCCAGTACTTCCACCGGCTGGTGAGTGGGGCCGTCCTCACCCTGACCGATGGAGTCGTGGGTGTAGACAAACACATTGCGCAATTTCATCAGCGCCGACATACGCACAGCGTTGGCCGCGTACTGTTGGAACATCAGGAAGGTAGCGCCGTAGGGAATAAAACCACCGTGGGCAGAAACACCGTTCATGATGGCGCTCATACCAAATTCGCGCACACCGTAATAAACATAGTTACCACTGGCATCGGCAGCTTCAACCCCTTTGGAAGCTTTAACCAAAGTCAGGTTGGAACCGGCCAGGTCGGCAGAACCGCCGAGCAATTCCGGCAGCAGTTCAGCAAAGAGCGCGATGGTGTTTTGCGAAGCCTTGCGGCTCGCAATTTTTTCGCCCTTGGCCTGAGTTTCAGCAATAAAGGCTTCGGCTTTTGCAGCAAAGTCAGCGGGCAGGTCGCCCTTGATCACACGGCGCTCAAACTCGGCAGCCAGTTCCGGATAAGCAGCTTTGTAAGCGGCAAATTTTTCGCTCCAGGCTTTTTCAGCGGCAGCGCCTTTTTCTTTCGCATCCCAACCAGCGTAAATATCAGCGGGGATAACAAAGGGTTCGTATTCCCATTTGAGGGTTTGACGCACCAGTGCAACTTCTTCCAAGCCGAGAGGCGAGCCATGGCAATCGTGAGAGGCCTGCTTATTGGGAGAACCGAAACCAATAATGGTTTTGGTGCAGATCAGCGTGGGTTTGCCGGTTTCAGCGCGAGCCACTTCGATAGCTGCCTTGATTGCCACAGGATCGTGACCATCCACAGCGCGGATTACATGCCAGCCGTAGGATTCAAAACGCTTGGGCGTGTCATCGGTAAACCAGCCTTCAACATGGCCGTCGATGGAGATGCCGTTGTCGTCGTAGAAGGCGATCAGCTTGCCCAGGCCCAGAGTACCGGCCAGCGAACAGGCTTCGTGAGAAACGCCTTCCATCATGCAGCCATCACCGAGGAAGCAGTAGGTGTAGTGATCCACTACCTGGTGACCATCGCGGTTGAACTGGGCAGCCAGTACCTTCTCGGCCAGCGCCATACCTACAGCATTGGCGATACCCTGACCCAGAGGGCCGGTGGTGGTTTCAACACCGGGGGTGTAGCCGCGCTCCGGGTGACCCGGGGTCTTGGAGTGCAGTTGACGGAACTGCTTGAGCTCTTCCATCGGCAGGTCGTAGCCGCTCAGGTGCAGCAGGGAGTAAATCAGCATGGAGCCGTGGCCGTTTGACAGCACGAAACGGTCGCGATCAGCCCAGTCGGGATTCTGTGGGTTGTGCTTGAGAAAATCGTTCCAGAGGACTTCGGCAATATCTGCCATGCCCATGGGGGCGCCGGGGTGGCCTGAATTGGCTTTCTGAACGGCGTCCATGCTCAGGACGCGAATAGCGTTGGCAAGTTCAATGCGAGAGGGCATGAGGCTTCAAGCTCCTTAATTAGTGCAATTTAGAGGGGGTGGATGCGTCCCCTGCGTACTTTGTTGTTGACCGGCCTCTGGCGGGCCTTGGTTTTGTTTGAATCGGACCTCCGGTGCTGCACCCGGCTCAGGGCCGGGCGGCTTGCTGTCATCCGAACATCTATCTAGTAGTCATCAGACAAATAAGGGGCGCCATTTTCGCCCAGCCGCTGCCCGGCGTAAAGGCAAGAGGGGTTAATAAAAGCTGTAAGTGTCTATAAAAGGCAGAATCACCTGCCGAAAACAGGCACCTATATCAAAATATTTTGATATAGGTGCAAAGCCCTGCTAGACTGCACGCCATGAATCTCCACCACTCCCTGATTTCCACCCCTGACGAAGCTGTTTCCTCTGCTGCCGACGCCAGAGACCAGCTGGCCGCCCTGCTCAAGGCAGCGGGCGATCCCCTGCGCCTGGAAATTCTCCGTGTGCTGGCGCGGGACTCCTTTGGGGTGCTGGAGCTTTGCCGCCTGTTCGACAGCAAGCAGTCGGGCATGAGCCACCATCTGAAGGTGCTCACCAGCGCCGGGCTGCTCACCAGCCGCCGCGAAGGCAATTCCATTTTTTACCGCCGTGCCCATCTGGCCCCCGACCATCCTCTGGCCGCCCTGCAGCAGCAGCTCTTTGCCAGCGCAGATCAACTGCCGCTGAGCGCCGAAGTCAATGCCGCTCTCGCCCAGATACAGGCGGAGCGCAGCGCCGCCTCCCAGGCCTTCTTTGCCGAAAACGCCCACAAGTTCCGCGCCCAGCAGGATCTGATTGCCAGCTACCCGGTTTACGCCGAACAGGTGAGCCAGCTGCTGCAGGCCACGCCCCTGCCCGCCCGCGATCTGGCGCTGGAAGTGGGACCGGGTGAAGGCGAATTTTTGAAATCCCTGTCGCAGATGTTCAAGCAGGTGGTGGCTCTGGACAACGCCGCCAGCATGCTGGACAAGGCCCGCACTCTGGCCAGCCAACAGAATTTGCGCAATGTGGAGTTTATTCTGGGCGACACCAGCCAGCTGCCCGCCCATCGCGTGCTGGCGGATTGCATAGTGGTCAACATGGTGCTGCACCACACGCCGTCACCGGCGGATATTTTTCGCGATCTGAGCAATGCACTGGTGCCCAATGGTGCGCTGTTGATCTGCGATCTCTGCCGTCACGAGCAAACCTGGGCGAGAGAGGCCTGTGGCGATTTGTGGCAGGGTTTTGAACCGGAAGATTTTTCCCGCTGGGCCAAAGCGGCGGGACTGCGCGAAGGACAGAGTGTGTACTTTGCGCTGCGCAATGGATTTCAAATTCAATTGCGGCAGTTTTTTAAAGTTTGATTGTGATTAATTTGAAAGACCGTTCAGTGCCAGATTTTGCCAATTGTATTTTTGTAGAAGGAAAAGGTTATGTCTGAGTATTCAGTGTTTACTTCTGAGTCTGTGTCTGAAGGACATCCGGACAAGATGGCGGATCAGATTTCTGATGCCGTGTTGGATGCAATTTTGAAAGATGATCCCCATGCACGGGTTGCAGTGGAAACACTGGTAAAAACCGGTATGGCGATTGTGGCCGGTGAAGTGCGCACATCAACCTATGTGGATCTGGAAGATCTGATTCGTCAGGTAATTCTGGATATAGGCTACAACTCCAGTGAAGTGGGTTTTGATGGTGCAAGCTGTGCCGTGTTGAACGCGATTGGCAAACAGTCTTCCGATATCGCCATGGGTGTTGACGAAGGTGATCAAAAAGACCTTGGCGCCGGCGATCAGGGTTTGATGTTTGGCTATGCCACCAACGAAACACCTGTGCTTATGCCAGCGCCGATTTTTTACGCTCACCGTCTGGTAGAAAAACAGGCGCAATTGCGCAAGAGCGGCGAGCTGCCCTGGTTGCGTCCCGACGCCAAGAGCCAGGTAACTCTGCGCTACGAAAACGGCAAGCCGGTTGCTGTTGATGCGGTGGTGCTCTCCACTCAGCACAGCCCCAGCGTCAAGCAGGCGGAAATTCACGAAGCGGTGCGCGAGCTGATTATCAAAAACGTCTTGCCCGCTGAGTGGCTGCACAAGGACACCCGCTTCCATATCAACCCCACCGGTCAATTTATTATCGGTGGCCCGGTGGGCGACTGTGGACTGACCGGACGCAAGATTATTGTGGATACCTACGGCGGCATGGCGCGTCACGGTGGCGGCGCCTTCTCCGGCAAGGACCCATCAAAAGTGGATCGCTCTGCGGCTTACGCCGGCCGCTATGTGGCGAAAAATATTGTGGCTGCCGGCTTGGCAGATCGCTGTGAAATTCAGGTGAGCTATGCCATTGGTGTGGCGGAGCCGACTTCCATTTCCATCAATACGTTTGGCACTGGCAAGCTGAGTGATGAGGAAATTGTGAAGCTGGTGCGCGAGCATTTTGATCTGCGTCCACGTGGTTTGATTGAAATGCTGGATCTGAAGCGCCCGATCTATCGCCAGACAGCAGCTTATGGCCACTTTGGCCGTGAATTGCCGGACTTTACCTGGGAAAAAACTGACAAGGCAGAATTGTTGAATAAGGCTTTGTAATTCGGGGAACACCCTGACACTTCAGTTACTGACGAATTTTGGAATAAAGACGATGAACATTGCAGCAAATTTTACGGATTACAAGGTGGCGGCCAAAACGCCTGAAGCATTTCAGCGGGACGCTATCTGGGGTCGCAAGGAGATTGAAATTGCCGAGGGCGAGATGCCGGCATTGATGGCTTTGCGCCGCAAGTACCGCGCCAGCAAGCCGCTGGCGGGTGCGAAGATTATTGGTTGCATTCACATGACCATTCAGACTGCCGTGCTGATTGAAACCCTGGTGGAACTGGGTGCAGAGGTGCGCTGGTCTTCTTGCAATATTTTTTCCACTCAGGATCACGCAGCCGCTGCGATTGCGGCAGCGGGTATTCCGGTGTTCGCCTGGAAAGGTGAAACCGAAGAAGAATTCTGGTGGTGTATCGAGCAAACTATTCTCAAGGATGGCAAGCCTTGGGATGCCAACATGATTCTGGACGATGGCGGCGATGTGACTCAGGTGATTCACGAAAAATATCCGCAGATGCTTGATCGTATCCACGGCATTTCAGAAGAGACCACCACCGGTGTTCACCGTCTGCTGGATATGCTCAAGAAGGGCACGCTGAAAGTGCCGGCGATCAACGTCAACGATTCAGTAACCAAGAGCAAGAACGACAACAAGTACGGCTGCCGCCACAGTTTGAGCGATGCCATCAAGCGCGGTACCGACCATTTGCTGGCGGGCAAGAAGGCGCTGGTAATTGGTTACGGCGATGTGGGCAAGGGTTCTGCGGCTTCCCTGCGTCAGGAAGGCATGATCGTCAAGATTACCGAGATAGATCCCATCTGCGCCATGCAGGCCTGCATGGACGGTTTTGAGGTGGTGTCGCCCTACAACAACGGCATCAACACCGGCAAATTTGAAGATATTAACCACGCAGTGCTGGGCACCACCGATGTGCTGGTCACCACCACCGGCAACATCAATGTGTGCGACTCCGCCATGCTGCGCGCGCTCAAGCGCGGTGCGGTTGTGTGCAATATCGGTCACTTCGACAGCGAAATCGACACAGCCTTTATGCGCAAGAACTGGGAGTGGGAAGAGATCAAACCGCAAGTGCACAAGGTGTACCGCGACAAGGCCAGCAACGATCATTTGATCCTGTTGTCTGAAGGTCGTCTGGTGAACCTGGGCAATGCCACTGGTCACCCGTCACGCATTATGGATGGTTCTTTTGCCAATCAGGTGCTGGCGCAAATTTATCTTTATGAGCGCAAATTTGCCGACCTGCCTGTGGAACAAAAAGCGGAACACCTCTATGTGCGCGTGTTGCCGAAAAAACTCGACGAAGAAGTGGCCAAAGACATGGTGGAAGGTTTTGGCGGTGTGATTACCAAGCTGACACCCCAGCAGGCTGAATACATTGGCGTGCAGGCTGAAGGCCCCTTCAAACCCGAGACTTACAAATACTAAATCGCCCGGCCGAGGCCAAAACCTCGGCCACTGATTATTTGCCGAGAATACTATGAGCGATTCAACTCCTCGCCTGAGCTTTGAATTCTTCCCACCCAAAACAGCGGAAGGCCGTGAAAAACTGTTCAAAGTGCGCGATCAGCTCAACAGCTTTGCGCCAGACTTTTTTTCCGTTACCTACGGTGCAGGCGGCTCAACCCGCGACAACACCAAAGGCATAGTGACTGAATTCAGCCAGGCTCATATTGCAGTTGCGCCACACCTGTCCTTTGGTGGCGACGACGAAGCCACCATCAAACAACTGCTGCAGGATTACAAGGACGCAGGCATCAAACGCATAGTGGCCCTGCGCGGCGACATGCCTTCAGGTGTGGGCGGCGCCTATCAACTGGTTCACGCCAACGAACTGGTGACCTTTATTCGCAAACACTTTGGCGAGCATTTTCATCTGGAAGTGGCGGCCTATCCGGAAATTCATCCCCAAGCCAAAAGTTACAGTGAAGATATAGGCTATCTGAAAGGCAAGTTTGATGCGGGTGCCAACAGCGGTATCACCCAGTATTTTTACAACCCCGATGCCTATTTTTATTTTATCGAGCAGTGCCACAAGGCAGGTCTTGAGCAGCCGATTTATCCCGGCATTATGCCCATTATCAATTATCGCAATCTGACACGTTTTTCCGATGCCTGCGGCGCCGAGATTCCCCGCTGGCTGCGCAAGGCGTTGGAAGATTTTGGCGATGATGAAGCCAGCCTGAGAAGTTTTGGTGTGGATTTGGTGACCGAGCTGTGCGAAGTTCTGCTGGAAAATGATGCACCCGGTTTGCACTTCTACACCATGAACCAGACAGAGCCCACGGCGCAAATCGTCAGTAATCTGGGATTGATTCCCACTGAGTAAAAAACGCGGGCTAATTGCCCGCGTTTTTTTTGGATGGCAACGGTATATCCGGCAGAGGTGGCAGGCACAGATCCAACGCCTGCTGATACGCCTGATAGCTCTGCGCCTCTTCTCCCATGGCATCCAGCAATCTCGCCAGTTCCGCACTGGTTTCAGCGCTGGGCATCAGACGCAGACTCTCGCGGAAACAATCCCTTGCCTTGCCCCACAACTGATTGCGCAGGCTGAGTCGCCCCAGCGCCAGCAGCAGTTGTGCATCCTGCGGGTATTGTTCACGCCAGTTTTCCAGTATGCGCATCTGCGCCCGCAAATCCGCGCCGCGCAAACGGCCATAAAGCGGAATCATTTCCGGATGCCATTCGCGACTCAGCAATTTACGCAGTTGCAGTTCTGCTTCCTGATCCTCGGCGCACTCAGCCAGTTGTTCCGCAAAAACCTGCACCAGCGCGGCGTCCTTCTGCCATTTACCCGGCACTCTGCCCCAGGCGCTTTGCATCAGGCTCAAACGCTCGCGCTGCGCCTGCAGTCGCGCAGCCTTGCCTGCCTCGCGCAGATAATGTGAATGAACTTTCAATTCCAGTTCGCGCAGTTCTTCCGGCTTGCAAATTTTGAGGCTGCGCAGACGATCCAGAATGCGCTCTATGCCTTCCCAATCCGCACGCGCCAGATACACCTGACGCAAAAGATCCAACATCACCGGATTTTGCGGTGCAACAGTTTTTACCTTGAGCAGGGATTGCAGCGCCTCTTCATAATGCTGGTCCTGCAATTCCATGCGCGCCTGAGTCAAAGCCACAGCCAGTTCACTGCCGGGAACCTTGATCAGGGTTTTTTGCAGAATTTCCAGAGATTCGGTTTTGCGGCCCAACTCCCAGGCACTGCGCGCAGCAGCCAGATAATTGATCAGAGGCACATCCATTTTGGGCGCTGCGCGCAACAGCTTGGTATGGGCCTGCTCCCAGTTGCCTTCAATAAAATCTATCAAGCCGCTGGCGGTGCGTTTTTGCGCACGCTCACTGCCACCGGGATTGAAAAATTCCGCCAGGCGGCGCACAACCCGCACACTGCCTTTCAGCAATTGCCAGACAAACCACAACACCACAACAAAACTGATCAGCGCCAGAACGGCAAACCACACACTGGTTTCCAAGCTCTTGCCGCCAATGGTAATCAGCAGATAGCCGCTGTCTTCCGGCGGGTTAAACAACACCCAGACGGCGAAGATCAGCAGTGCGAGAAAAATAAAAAGCCATTTTTTCACTGAGCGCTACCTCCACCCAAAGCCCTGGCGTTACGCATCTGAATATACTGGCGCAGCTGTTCGGCGGATTGCGTAAAGTCGGGCAGGCTGGGCGCAACTGACAGCTCCTGCAAGGCCGTCAGTTCAGCCTGCAGGTTCACCACTTCATCGTTCAGCGGGAAATAATCCGTCAGCCAGAGCTGCGCCTTGGCCAGACTGGCCTGATATATTTGCGCCTCTTCACGCAGCAGCGCGGTTTGCGCCTGCTCCAGCATCAGGCGCACATTGAGCTTGAGATACTGACGCGCATCGGGCGGCAGCAGCGCACTGGTATCTGTGCCGTGATCGCGCACGCGAATATGATCGCTGAAGCGGCGCAGCAGATTGCGCGTACCTCGCTTGATACTGGCCCAAAGTCCTTTTTCTGTTTCTTCATCCAGAGAATCCCAATTGTCCTGCTTGTCACCCAGCGGCGACAAAATTGACATTTTTTCTACCTGCTGGGCTACCGCCATCAGGCGCAGATAAATACCTTCGCGATCCACATCGCCAATCAGTCGCAGCTCGGCCATTTCATTCGCCAGAGTACGTCTGACATCGTGCACACCACCCTGACTGAAACCGCGCAGAATATCGTCCACCTGTTGCGCCAGTGCCAACGCATTAGTGCCGCTGCGTTCCTGCAGCACCCGCTGGTTGGCCATGCGCAACAGATGCTCTGCCTCTACCAGTTTCCACTCGTCGCGATCCACATTGCCCATTGCCAGCACACGGGAGGCCAGCGCATCCAGTCGCATGGCCAGATCCTGCTGTTGGCTATCCAGTTGTTGACGCGCCTGTTGCAGCTGCTGATCCACCTGCGTTTCCAGTTGCTGCTGCGCAACTGACTGAGCTTCGCGACTTTGCGCCAGCGCGCTTTGCAGATGGCTCAGATTCTGCTTCTGCTGTTGCAACTGCAAATAAAAATAACCACTGGCAGAAGCCAGGCCGACAATCAGCAGCAACACCAGCAACCAGAGCAACCCCCGGCCGGAGGATTTCTGTTTCGCCGCTGGCGCCTTGGTTTTCTCGGGTTCACTCACCACATTAGCCACTTCGATGTGATCATCAGTTTGCAGTTTGTCAGTCACGGGATTCATTCTCGCTAAAGTAGTTGATCAAGGCCTGGGTCATGGCCTTGTCGGTTGCATTTTCGGCACAAATCACTTGCGTAAAACCCTGAGCTTCGGCGAGCGCCGCCACTCGCTCGCCCGGCACCAGCAGCGGCAGCTGACGCACCCTTGACTGATCCACCACAGCCGCCTGATTCAAAGCCTGCAAAAAGAGTTGCAGACTTTCACCGCTGTGGATGGCGATGGCCAGTCGATGTGCCGGCACTGTGCTACTCGAAAAAAAATCAGTCAAAGCAGCGGGCGCTGTTGCGGGCAGACAGCGCTCATAAAGTTCGCAATAGCTGACCTGGGCTCCGCGCTCTCTCAGTATCTCGCCCATTAGCCCGCGCCCGCCCAGGCCGCGAAAAATAATGATTTTTTCGCCCGCCACCTGTTGCAGCTCCGGCGCCTGCAACAGCGTCTCGCTGTTCATGGCCCCCTGCTCTGCCGCGCCCAGCGCACTCACCTTGAGCCCACGCGCCTGCAGGGCGCGCGCCGTCGCCTCGCCCACTGCAAAATAATCAATGCCCATGGGCAACTGAGGCCAGTAATCTTCCAGCCAGTTCAATGCAAAATCCACTGCATTCTGACTGACAAAAATCGCTTTTTGAAACAGATCAAAATCCAGCACGCAATTCTTGATCGCCTGCACCTGTTCAGGTGACTTGAGCGCCACCAGTTCCAGCACCGGAATTGCGTGACTCACCACGCCGAGCGAGGCCAGCTGCTCCGCCCAGACATTTGCCTGAGTCGGCGGGCGGGTGACCAGCAGATGAAGACCGCCAAGCTGCGCCATAAGCTATTCCTGACCGTAAACCTCTGCCAGTATCTCGTCGGCACCGGCGGCCAGCAAGCGCTCCGCCAACACCACACCCAGCTGCTCCGCCTCGCTGGCGGGGCCGTGAGTATCATCGCGCAGCATGCGCGAACCATCGGGAGAACCCACCAGCCCGCGCAGCCACAACCCCTGATCCGTGTGAATGGCAAAGCAACCAATGGGCACCTGACATCCGCCCTGCAGGCGGCGATTCATCGCCCGCTCCGCCAGCACCTGCTCACTGGTAGCAGCGTCCGCCAGCGGCTGCAGAAGAGCCAGCACCTCGGCATCATTCAGACGGCACTCGATACCCACCGCCCCCTGACCACCGGCGGGCAGGCACACCTCCGGCTCTATATAAGAAGCAATACGCTCCTTCAGCTCCAGCCGAATCAAGCCGGCAGCGGCCAGAATAATGGCGTCATACTCACCGCTATCCAGCTTCTGCAGACGGGTCTGCACATTGCCGCGCAGAAAGCGCACCTCCAAATCCGGGCGCAGCGCCAGCAGTTGGCACTGGCGACGCAAGCTGGAAGTTCCCAGCACACTGCCCGCCGGCAGCTGGTCCAGGCAGGAAAAACGGTTGGACACAAAGGCATCCCGCGGATCTTCCCGCGGACAGATCACCGCCAGCCCCAGCCCTTTGGGGAATTCCATGGGCACATCCTTCATGGAGTGAACGGCGATATCCGCCTCCCCCTCCAGCAGAGCGGTTTCCAGCTCCTTGACGAACAAGCCCTTGCCCCCCACCTTGGCCAGGGGCACATCCAGAATCTTGTCGCCACGGCTGGTCAGGGGCACCAACTCCACCTGAAGACCGGGATGATGCCGCTCCAGCTCGGCCTTGACGTACTCGGCCTGCCAAAGGGCCAGAAGACTTTTACGGGTAGCTATGCGCAGAGGGCGGGCAAATGACTGGGACATAAGCGGGATAATCAGCCTGTAGTTTGGAGGGGGGATGATAGCAGAGACGGGAGGGGGTCAGCACTCAACACGAAACTACGGAGATAACCAGTGAGTTTTTTCAATTACCAGATCGTTACTATCAAACTCAAAAGACCAGGCCTCAATGTCAATATCAAGCCGATTTTCATACCAAAGTCGCAATGAACAATCCCCCGCACATGGAGATGAAGCAAAGCGCTTATATAACTTGTTTGGCTTCTCGATAGAGGATGGGACTCCCATGACTTTCAATACATCTGCGTGACTATTCCCTACTTCAATTGATTCAAACTTTGAATTAATTCTATAGGACATCACAGAGCAGGTAGCGAGATAAGAAACAGGTATCAACACAAGAAGAAGGATCAAAGATTTCATACAAAAAATCTCCCGCCATTCAGCATCTTGGGATTTTGCAGCGATTCAATATCACCCTATTACCCTAACTTCCGCTCCCCACGCGCCACAAATATCTTCCAGCGCATCCAGCAACTTCCGCTCATCATCACCTGCCACCTCCACATAGAGACAGCTGCCTCTCCGCGTAAGCTGTATCAGGCCAGGAATGCTATGGAGACGATCGAAGAAGATTTCCTCGTCTGTCTGACAACGGAAAATCGGGACTTCTATTTCCACCTTCATATGTGGCTCCTGTTATTGCTGAGCGGCTATTGCCTCTGCGCTCCGGTTTTTGAATAATCGCAGCTACTATGCCTTTTGGCCCATCGCTTGCGGATGTTTCATGGACTCTTCATTCTGGACGCTCGCCAATCTTATCCAGCAACTGCTGATTCTTTTGCACTTTACGCTGGTTATCAGCTTTGCCGTGCGCGTGATCATGCGGCGTATGCCGGTAGGCGCATCTCTGGCCTGGCTGCTGGTGCTCTCGCTGCTTCCCTATCTGGGCGCGGTGCTTTATGTGCTTTTTGGCGAGCGCTTTCTGGGTGTCAAACACAATAAAAGGCGCGAGCGGCTGGAACAGTCGCAAAATATTCCCCGTTTGCGCTCTATGGATGGCATCAAGCATACATGGCACAAGTTCCATCCCGCCAGCCTGGCACTGGCCAAGTTGGAATTCGAGGCAGATGGCATTCCCGCGCTGGGCGGCAATGACATGGCATTCTTCCATACAGCGGATGCCACGCTGGATAACATGTGCCGCGACATACGCAGTGCACAGCGCTTTTGCCATTTGGAATTTTATATCTGGCATCCGGGTGGCATTGCCGATCAGGTGGCCGATGCGCTGCTGGAAGCAGCCGAGCGCGGTGTTGACTGCCGAATAATGCTGGATGCGGTAGGCAGTGCACGTTTTTTCAAGTCCTATCTGGTCAAACGCCTGCAACACAAAAATATTCAACTGATAAAAGCCTGCCCTATTCATCTGATTCCCGGCCAATTGGCGCGCTACGATCTGCGCAGCCATCGCAAAACGCTGGTAGTAGACAATCGCGTAGCCTATGTGGGCAGTTTCAATCTCATTGATCCGGCACATTTCAAACAGTCGCTCGATGTTGGCCGCTGGATAGATCTGATGGCACGTATCGAAGGCCCGGTGGTGCTGGTACTGGATGCGGTATTTCGCTGGTACTGGAATATAGAAACCAATCAGCATTTGCCGCTGCTGGAAGACGAGCTTGAAATTCGCCGCAATAAAACAGTGATTCAGGTAGCGCCTTCCGGGCCAGACAATGTGGACGAAAGCATTTTACTGAGTTTGCTGCAAGGCATTTATTCGGCGCAAAAAAGTGTCGATATAGTGACTCCCTACTTTGTGCCCGGCGAGGCGCTGGAGATGGCACTAATCATTGCCGCGAGACGCGGCGTTGAAGTGAATCTGATTTTGCCCAGCCGGGTGGATTCTTTTCTGGCGCGTCATGCTGGCCGTTCCTACTTCACCAGGCTGCTAACTGCCGGTGTCAATATTTTTCAGTTTGAACAGGGTTTGCTGCACACCAAGTGCGTGCTCATCGATCGCCAGCTGGCATTTTTTGGCACGGTGAATATGGATTTGCGCAGCCTCTGGCTGAATTTTGAAATGACGCTGATTATTTACGACAAGCCCACCGCTCTGCGGCTGGCCAGAATTGTGGATGACTATCGGCAGCTGGCCAAGCCGCTGGATCTGGCCAGCTGGCAAAAACGCAGTAAATTTTCGCGCTTTTTTGAAAATATCACTCACCTGTTCAGCCCGCTGATCTGAGCAAGGACTGAAAATACTGTTATAGGTTTTTGATAAAGTTCTTCAGCCCGGCTGCATGACGGCGGCTGACAACCGGCCTGTATTCCATATCCGCCAGACGCACTTGATAGTGACCTTGCGCATTGCGTTCCACCGCTTCTATATGAGCAACCGAAACCAGTGCGTTGCGGTGAATGCGCAAAAATCGCTCGCCAAATTCTTCTTCCAGCTCCTTCAGGGTTTCGTCCAGCAGATGTTCGCCGCCTGTGTGATGCACGGTGACATATTTGTGATCGGCGATAAAAAATCGTATCGCATCCAGCGCAATCAGCTCCAGTCCGCGACGGGTTCTGGCGCTGATATGGCTGCGCTGATTTTCCCTGGCGGGACGCGGTGCGACCGCAGCGCGTTGCAACTTGTTGAGCTTTTGCGCCTTGTCCAGCACCTCGCGCAACTGTTCCGCCTTGACCGGTTTTAACAGATAACCCACAGCGGAAGTACCAAAGGCATCCAGCGCGTATTGATCGTAGGCGGTGCAAAAAATCAGCGCTGGCGGATCTTCCAGTTCGGCAATGCGATGCGCGAGGCTGAGGCCATCTTCACCGGGCATGCGAATATCCAGCAGCACGACATCCGGGTCCTGTTGCTGTATGGCTTCCATTGCCGCTTCGGCACTGCCCGCCTCACCTACCACCTGGCAGTCCTCCAGGTTTTGTACCATGCGTACCAGTCGCTGGCGAGCCAGGGGTTCATCGTCAACGATTAGCAGATCCATGAAATTAGCCCTTTCTTGCAGTTATGGGATAGCTGATCAAGGTGGTAAAGGTATCCGCATCCACCGCTGTGGAAAAGCGTGCGGCGCTACCGTAGTGCGCCTGCAGACGGCGGCGTATATTATCGCGCGCCATGCGATTGTGCCGACCAGGTTTTTCTTCTTCCTGTTGCCCGGCAGATCTGGGTTGAATTATTGGCAGCGGATTGGTGATTCTGATGCTGACAAAATCTTTCTTGTGGCTGACGAACAAACTCAAACAGCCGCCGTTAGGTAGTGGTTCTATGCCGTGAAACACGGCGTTTTCCAGCAATGGCTGCAACAGCAGACTGGGGATTTCCACATCCGGCGGCAATTCTTCCACCTGCCACTCCACCTGCAATCTGTCGCCTAGACGCAGTTTTTCAATATCGAGATAGTGACGGCAGAGCGCGAGCTCCTTTTCGAGAGGAATCAGCGATGGCTCCGCCAGGCTGGCGCGGAAGAGCTCTGCCAGATTTTCCACCACCCGCTCAGCGGCTACCGGATCAATACTGATCAGGCTGGCGATGGAATTCATGCTGTTGAACAAAAAGTGCGGGCGAATACGCGATTGCAGCGCCTGAATGCGCGCATGCAATTCCACCTGCTGCTGATAGCGCAACTGCTGCTGCAAATAGAAATAGCGCAGAAAAATGCCGGCGAGTATGGCAGCCATCAGCAGGTTTTCCACTAGCCGCCAGTAGTTGGGGTGAAAAGGCCGAGCCTCCAGCGTATTGTCAAAAAATCGGTACAGCAGCCACTGACCGATAATCGAGAGCAGAAGCGTCAGGGTGAGAATCAGCAGATAGCTGACCAGCCCCGCCTTGCCCCAGCTCCAGCCGCGCATCACCGGGCGCAGCTGACACAGGCAGAGGGCGCTGAGCAGCACTATCCACTGCACATAAAATGAAGTCACCGCCAGATTTTCCCAACGGAAGTGCTGCAACCCCTCGCTGGCTATGGTGAGCAGCAGGGCTATCAGCTCCGCCACCAGCACCAGCATGAATACCACCTGGCTCTGGCAGAGATTGGGCAGAAAATCCGCGCTGTTACCCGCGTCCAGGCGGGGTCCAAGGGACTGGCTCAAAGGCTTCTCCTGTGTGGCACTCATTATCGGTTATCGGGAGTCGCTAGGGGTGCGGCAGCGACTGAGCTATAATGCCGCGCTTTGCTGCCCCTGGCGGCCTTCTTTTTCAGTTATCTTTCGGGACACAGCCCTCCATGAGCCAGAACGACCAGCCCATCAAACCCTGGGGCGGACGCTTCTCCGAAGCGACCGATGCCTTTGTCGAGCGTTTTACCGCCTCTATCGGATTTGACTACCGCCTCTACCACCACGACATCAACGGCTCCATTGCCCACGCCACCATGCTGGCCTCCGTCGGTGTGCTCACCGAGGCGGAGCGCGACCAGATCATCCAGGGCCTGGAAGCCATTCGCGCCGAGGTGCAGGCGGGGCAGTTCAACTGGTCCGTGAGTCTCGAAGACGTGCACATGAACATCGAGGCTGTGCTCACCCAGCGCATCGGCATCACCGGCAAGAAGCTACATACCGGACGCTCGCGCAACGATCAAGTAGCTACCGATATCCGCCTCTACATGCGCGATGAAATCGATGCGATCAGCAAGGAGCTTAGACGCTTGCAGACAGGTCTGCTGGATCTGGCGGAGCGGGAAGCCGAAACCATCATGCCCGGCTTTACCCACCTGCAGACCGCCCAGCCGGTGACCTTTGGCCACCATCTGCTGGCCTGGTTTGAAATGTTGCAGCGCGACCACGGCCGTCTGCTGGACTGCCGCAAGCGCCTCAATCAGTCGCCTCTGGGCGCTGCGGCGCTGGCGGGCACCACCTACCCCATCGACCGCGCCTACACAGCCTCGCTGCTGGGCTTTGACGGCCCCACCGAAAACTCCCTGGATTCGGTAAGCGACCGGGACTTTGCCATCGAGTTTTGCGCCTTTGCCAGCCTGCTGCTCACCCATATGTCGCGCATGAGCGAGGAGCTGGTGCTCTGGACGTCCTCCCAGTTCCAGTTTGTAGACCTGCCGGACCGCTTTTGCACCGGCTCTTCCATCATGCCGCAGAAGAAGAATCCCGATGTGCCCGAACTGGTGCGCGGCAAAACCGGCCGGGTCAACGGCCATCTGATTGCGCTTCTGACGCTGATGAAGTCCCAGCCTCTGGCCTACAACAAGGACAATCAGGAGGACAAGGAACCGGTATTTGACGCGATTGATACGGTAAAAGACTGTCTGCGCGCCTTTGCCGACATGGTGCCGGCCATTCAGCCGCGCAGCGACAAGATGTACGAGGCGGCCAAGCGCGGCTTCTCTACGGCAACCGATCTGGCGGACTATCTGGTGCGCAAGGGCGTGCCCTTCCGCGATGCCCACGAGATTGTGGGCAAGTCTGTGGCCTACGGGGTGCAGACCGGCAAGGACCTGTCGGAGATGAGCCTGGAGGAGCTGCGCCAGTTTTCCGATGTAATAGAAGAAGGCGTATTCCAGGTGCTGACCCTCGAAGGTTCGGTGGCGGCGCGCAACCATATTGGTGGCACGGCACCGGCTCAGGTCAAAGCAGCGGTGGTACGCGCGCGCGAACGCTTGAACAATCTTTGAGCAGCGCTCAGCCAGCAGGCTAAATAGCCTGGCATTCTCTGGCGCCAGCCTTAAAAGCAACTATTCTTAGGTTTCGGGCATTTCGCCCGACCGACCATGTCCGGAAGGGCAATCGTTGTTGGCGGCAAAGAATCCAGGCTATGACAAAAAAAAAATCCCCACAGGACACCACTCCGGAAGACCTGGCAGCCAGAGTCGACCAACTTGAGCGGGAGCTTCAGCTCCTGCGCGGCCAGCTCTGCTCACAACCCCGCCACACTCTGCCCGATGGCTGGCTGCTGAATCAGCTCAATCAACTCCACCTCGAACACAACAGCGCCAGTATCGACTTTTGTCTGGCCCAGTTGGGCGAAACCCTGGGCTTGCTTGATGTGAGTCTGTGGGAGTGGCAACCGAGCCACAAATCCGCCCTTCGCGCCAGCCACTGGCAGGCCAAAAGCCTTCCGGCCTTCAACTCAACCGAGTGGATTCAGCCACTGTTGCAGGCGGACGATGAACTGGCCTATCGCATAGGTAATGGCCGTACCCAGATATTCAGTCCGGCAGAAACCCGGGAGCTGCTGGGAAGTTCCTGCCATATTTGTCTGATTCCGCTACAGCGCCATCACCTCACTGAGGGACTGCTGGTACTGCTGAACGATTCTCCTGTCGACTGGCCACCGGAAACCCTGGCTTCTCTGCGCACACTGGGTACAGCGCTCTATAGTGTTTACGAGCGGGAAACCCGCCTCAAGCGATTGGTCGACAGGGACCTGCGCTTTCAGTACGCCATTGAAGCCTCACGCGATGGCCTCTGGGACTGGAACATAATCACCGGCGAGATTTTTTTCAGCCGCAGTTATCTGCGCATGCTGGGTTACAAACACGACTCGCTGCCCACCAACATTCACACGCTGCGCCATCACTTTCTGCACCCTGAAGATGCCGAGCGGGTGATGACCCAGTATCAGGCGGCTATCGACAATCACCGCCCCTACATGAATCTGGAATTTCGCATGCTGCACCGCGACGGCAGCGAACTGTGGATTTATTCGCGCGCAAAATTTGTGGAACCGGACGCAGAGGGCCGCCCGCGTCGCTGTGTCGGCGTCAATGCCAATATCACCGACTTTGTGCGCGCACAGGAAGAACTGCTCGCCGCCAAAACCCAGGCGGATATCGCCAACAGAACCAAGGGAGAATTTCTGGCGCGCATGAGCCACGAAATTCGCACACCAATGAACGCCATTATCGGTCTCGGCCATCTGTTGCAAGGCACGGAGCTCAACGAGCAACAGAAGAGTTATCTTGGCAGCATGACCACAGCGGCGGAATCCCTGCTGCACATCATCAATCAGGTACTGGATTTTTCCAAAATCGAAACCGGCAAGATCATTCTCGAAAACAGCCACTTCGATTTGGATCAGGTGTTTGAAAAACTCTCGCGCCTGTTCGAAATCAGCGCCCTGCACAAGGCCATAGATATTGTTTACGACATAGGCAGCGATGTGCCGCGTTTTCTGCGCGGCGATGCCTCGCGCCTGAGCCAGATTATCAGTCATCTGATCACCAATGCCCTGCAGTATTCCGACAGCCAGCAGGTGGTGGTGGGTGTGAAGAACGTCAAGCACAACAGCCAATACATCACACTGGAATTTACCATTACCGATTTTGGTGTGGGTCTGGAACCGGAACAGCTGGAACAGTTACAACAGGTACTCAACCGCAGCAACAACGCGGAGGCGATGGAACGCAGCGGTTATGGACTGAGCATTTGCAATCATCTGGTGGCCATGATGAACGGCCGCATTCATATCAACAGCCAGCCGGGCCAGGGCTGCAAGATCAGTTTTACCGCGCGTTTTGAACACAGCCATCTGGGGGCCAGATCTCTGCAGGAACAACCTCATGCACTGAACAATCTGCGCGCGCTGATCGTGGATGACAATGCCATCGCACGCAACATTATCGCCAGTACTGCTCACGCCATTCGTCTGCGCGCCGACACCACCGACAGCGCCGCCAATGCGCTGCTCAAGGTGCGCGAAGCGGACGCACAGGGCAAGCCCTATCATCTGGTGCTGATGGATTACAAAATGCCCCACATCGATGGCTTGCAGGCCACTGCCATGATCAAACAGGACCCGGACCTGCAACAGATGCCGTTGGTGTTGCTGATTTCTTCCTATCACAAGGATGAAATTTTCAAGGGCGATTACAAGGCCTCGCTGGCAGACGGTTTTCTCAACAAACCGGTGAGTGAATCGCGACTTTTTGACAGCATCTATCAGGCCATAGGCGCTGATCATCCTTTCTATTCGCTCATACATCATCCCCACAGCGACAGCCATGAAGATGACGGACTGCTGCAGGGCTTGCAGGTGCTGGTGGCCGAAGACAATCTCGTCAACCAGCAAGTGATGCAGGGCATTCTGCGCAAGAAAGGTGTCGTCACCACCATAGCCAACAATGGCCGCGAAGCAGTGGAAATATTGCAGCGCGGCGACAAGCGTTTTGATCTGGTACTGATGGACCTGGAAATGCCCGAGATGGATGGCTATCAAGCCACCCAGACCCTTCGCACCGATGCGCGTTTCGCCCAGCTGCCCATAGTGGCGGTTACCGCCCAGGCTATTCGCGGCGATCGCGAGCACTGTCTGGCGGCGGGGATGGATGCTTATCTGACCAAGCCCATCATGCCCGATTTACTTTATCGCACACTGGCGCAGCTGTTGCGCGCCCAACTTGCTGAAGACAAGACCTGACCGTGGCTCAACTTTTTTCGCAGAGCATTGATATTCACAACATTGATGAGGGCGTGGATCGCAAGCAACTCAAACTCATCAAGCAGCGTTTTATTGATCTCAATCAGCAGCGATACCAGCGTACCTCCGCAGCCCTGTCAGAGCGGCAACAGCAATTTCTTGCATTGTTGCCATTGTTGTTTCATGTCAATCACCCCATGCTGCCGGGATACTTTTCCCACCAGACGCCCAGCGGGGTTTACAACTATACGCCCGATAGGGACACATTGCGTCTGGCAAAAATCTGGGCCAGAAGTTTTACCTACCAGAAAGATCTGGTGACTCGCCAGTCACACATCGACAGCATTTTTGTCATGGGCAGCGTGGGTACCATCGCACAGAGCGAAAGCAGCGATCTGGATATCTGGGTGTGTCACGATCCACGTTTGAATCAGGAAGCAAAACGCTCGCTGCAACAGAAATGTCAGCGCCTCAGCCAGTGGGCCGAGCAGACCATTCATCTGGAGGCTCATTTCTTTCTGATGAGTGCGGAGGATTTTCGCGCGCAAAAAACCGCAGCCCTGACCAGCGAAGCCAGCGGCAGCGCACAGCATTATCTGCTGCTCGACGAGTTTTATCGCACCGCGCTCTGGCTAGCGGGCAAGGTACCGCTCTGGTGGTTTGTGCCCGCCACCCAGGAAAGCCACTACGATGACTTTACGCAGACCCTGCTCAGCAAACGCTTTTTGCAGTCTGAGGAAGTGATCGATTTTGGCGGCATTCCCTGTATTCCGCGCAATGAATTTATCGGCGCTGGCATCTGGCAGGTGTACAAGGGTATAGAAGCGCCCTACAAATCCGTGCTCAAACTGCTGTTGCTGGAAACCTACGCGCGCGATGCGGATGCCGAACCCTTGGCACTGGAATTCAAGCGCCAGGTGTTTACCCGCGAACCGGAAGCCAATCTGCTCGACACCTATGTAATGATATACCAGCGCATTGAAGAATACCTGCTTCGTCACGGCCAAACCCAGCGGCTCGAACTGGTGCGTCGCTGTTTTTATTTCAAGGTGGACAAGCCTCTCACTCGTGGTAGTCGCGGCCCGCAAAAATCCTGGCAGCGACTGCTGCTGGAATCCATGGTGGCCGAGTGGAACTGGCCGAACTATCTGCTGATCACACTCGACAATCGGCCTCACTGGCAGGCGCCACAGGTCATCGCCGAGCGCACACTGCTGGTCAATGAACTCAGCAACAGCTATCGGCTGTTGAGCGAACTGCAAAAAAACAATTTCGCCGAAGCGGCCATCAGCAGCGAAGAGCTGATGATTCTCGGCCGCAAACTTCACGCCGCCTTTGAGCGCAAGGCAGGAAAAATCGAGTGGATCAATCCGGGTATTTCGCGGGATTTGCACGAAGCCAGTCTGTGCGTGATACAGGAAAAGGACGGCGATCAGGATCGCTGGCTGATGTATCAGGGCAGTCTGCAGGAGTTCAATTTGCGGCCCACACCTGCCGAGCCCATCAAGCGGGCACGTCATCTGCTGGAGCTGCTGTTGTGGGCCTACTGCAACGGCATTCTCACGCTGGATACGCGACTGGATATTCAAAGCGAGCTGGTACAGCTGAATTCCACCCAAATACAGCAGTTGGCTCAGTGTTTTTATCAGTGGTTGCCACTGCCCTTACCGCCGCTGGAGCATAATCAGTTCAAGCAGACGGCGCAGGTCACGCAACTGCTGTTGCTGTTCAATTTGGGTGTGGAGCCCCAGGCGGAGCTACAAAAAAAAGGCATGCAACGCTTGAGCAATCAGCGGGACGCGCTGGGCTACAGCGGCCTGCGCGAAAATCTGGTACTCACCGCCGATCTGGTGCAGATCAATTCCTGGCAGGAAGTGGTGCACCGCCACTATGGACGGGATGCCCTGCTTAACGCGCTGCTGCATTACCTGCGCATGCTGCCACCGGGACAGGGACTCACTCTGCCACAGCTGACCATTCGCTGCTTCAGTCAGCAACAGGGCACCACCATCACCCAGCGGCTGGAAGAACTCTGGCGCGACATCATCGCCTGTTACTACTCGGGCACACGACCGGGCAACACCCGCTACATCATTCAATCAGGCGACGAATATCTGCTGTTGCAATTCCTGCAACAACAACCTCATATCACCCGCTACAAAAATTACGCAACGCTACTGGAAAAACTGGGCAAGGCGCAGACCGAGTACAGTCCCATAGTGGTGGATCGCTACGCGCTGCGCGATCAACCGCTCAAACTCATCTGCGGTCAGGGCAGTTTGCCCGGCGTTTATGTCTTCTATCGACTCATGGACAAGGATCGCAGCCGCGCCGAGGTTTCGCTGCTGGATGAAAAGGGTTCACTGCTGGTTGTGGAAATGCCCTTCCATAATACCCAGACACTGCTGCGACCGCTGTTGCGTTTTATTCGCTCGGTGGTGGAGCGGCAAACCCTGCACGGCGATCTGCAGTTGCAGCAGCGCATGATGCAGAACCTTCAATTTTTTGAAATTCTCGGCAATGTCAGTCAGCAGCAGGGTTATGTGGAAGGCCGTCAGGTGAGTGCCGACATACACCAGCTGCCCTTTATCAATATCCAGGCCATAGGCGAACCGGACGATTACGGCAATATCAATTACAACCTCTTTTGTGACGGCGAGGAATTTCTCGCCATTGAATTGGGGCAGCAGGTTTACGAGCGTGCTGCTCAATATATCCTGCGTCACAGGGGCCAACGCGAGCGCTACCCCTGCTATATCACCGATCTGGATCTGTCCCTGTGCCGTGAACTCATAGCGCCGCAGACAGGTTTGCAGCTGAGCCATTACTTTCAGGCCAAGGCCAGCATCGAACAAAAACTGAACCAGGCATTGCACAAGTTATAGCTAATCCCTCAGTTTTCACGCGCCGCTCCTTTGTTGTGACCCTCGCCGGAGCAGGGGTATACTGCCGCCTTTGTCTGCGCCCCGGTTAGAGGTCATTCCATGAAAACCCGCTTGCTCCTGCTGCTCGCCCTTTGTGCACTGGGCGCCTGTGGTCAAAAGGGCCCTCTCTACCTGCCGCAACCCGAAAAACCGGTGGAAAAAACCACCCCTGCTGCGCCTCAGAGCGCGAATCAGAGCTGATAGAGACTATGCAAGACTTTTCCCTGCGCGATGGCCAGCTTTACGTTGAAAACCTGCCGCTGAGCGCCGTCGCCGAGCGTTTTGGCACCCCGACTTATGTCTACAGCCGGGCGGCTTTTACCCGTCACTACCAGGACTATGCCCAGGCACTGGGCGATCATCCCGGTCTTGTCTGCTACGCCGTCAAGGCTAACTCCAATCTGGGTGTGCTCAATCTGCTGGCACGTCTGGGTGCCGGTTTTGACATAGTCTCCGGCGGTGAGCTGGAGCGGGTGCTGCGCGCCGGTGGCAAACCCGAGCGCATAGTGTTTTCCGGTGTGGGCAAAACTCGTGAGGAAATGGCCCGCGCACTGGATGTGGGTATTCACTGTTTCAACGTGGAGTCAGAAGCCGAGCTGGAAGTGCTGGCCCAGGTGGCGGCGGAAAAAGGCTGCAAGGCCAATATCTCTCTGCGGGTCAATCCCGATGTGGATGCGCAGACGCACCCCTATATTTCCACCGGCCTCAAGGAAAACAAATTTGGTATCAGCATTGATCGGGCACCGGCGGTCTACCGCCGTGCGGCGCAACTGCCCAGCCTGTCGATCAAGGGTGTGGACTGCCATATAGGTTCACAGTTGACCCAGCTGGCGCCCTTCCTCGATGCGCTGGATCGTCTGTTGCTGTTGATCGACCAGCTTAAGGCCGAAGGCATAGTGATTTCCCATCTGGATCTGGGTGGCGGTTTGGGCGTTACCTACCGCAGCGAAACGCCGCCACCGGTGGCGGAATACATGAGCGCCATAAAAGCGCGTTTGGCGAATCGGCCGCTGAGTCTGATGTTTGAACCTGGTCGCTCCATTTCCGCCAACGCCGGCGTGCTGCTCACACGGGTGCTCTACCTCAAACCCACAGAGCACAAGAATTTTGCGGTGATAGACGCGGCCATGAATGACAACATTCGCCCATCCCTCTATCAGGCCTGGCAGGACATACGTCCGGTCAAACCACGTCAAGGCGGCGAAAAACGCTGGGACCTGGTAGGCCCCATTTGCGAGACCGGCGATTTCCTCGGCAAGGATCGGGAGCTGTCACTGGAACCGGGCGACTTGCTGGCAGTCATGTCAGCTGGTGCCTATGGTTTCAGCATGAGCTCCAACTACAACACCCGCGGTCGCGCGGCTGAAGTGATAGTGGATGGCGATCAGATGCACCTCGTGCGCGCACGCGAAACTCTGGATGATATGCTGCGCGGCGAACAACTTCTGCCGGACTGACCGGCCCAGTGGAAACCTGACATGCGTTTACGTTTTAGCAAAATGCACGGCCTCGGCAATGACTTTATCGTGATCGATGGAGTCAGCCAGAAAGTGCGCCTGACCAGCGAAAAAATTCGTCAGCTGAGCGATCGTCATTTCGGCATCGGCTGCGATCAGCTGTTGCTGGTTGAAGCACCCGATAGCCCCGATATCGATTTTCGCTATCGTATTTTCAACTGCGATGGCAGTGAAGTGGAAAACTGTGGCAACGGCGCCCGCTGTTTTGCCGTGTTTGTGCGCGAGCGCCAGTTGACCGGCAAATCCCTGATCCGCGTGCAAACCGCCGGCGGCATCATGGAGTTACAGGTTACCGACAACGAAGATGTGGTGGTCAACATGGGTGTGCCCCAACTGGTCCCCGCCGCCATTCCCTTTCAGGCAAATACCCAGGCGGTTACCTATCCGCTGGAGGTCGACGGCCAGACACTGGAAATTTCCGCTGTCTCCATGGGTAACCCCCACGCGGTTACTCTGGTGGATGATGTGGCCAGCGCACCTGTTGCCCATCTCGGTCCGCTGATCGAATATCACCCGCGCTTTCCGCAAAGAGTCAACGCTGGTTTTATGCAAATTGTTTCTGCAGATGAAATCAATCTGCGGGTTTACGAGCGCAGCGCAGGCGAAACACTGGCCTGCGGCACCGGTGCCTGCGCCGCTGTTGTGGCGGGCAGACTGCGCGGCCTTCTTAATAATAACGTCAAGGTGAATCTGCCCGGCGGCAGCTTGCAAATCCGCTGGGACGGGCCAGGCGAACCGGTCATCATGACCGGCCCGGCAGTCACCGTATTTCATGGACAGGTAAAAATCTGATGACGACTGATTCCAACACTCCAACTCTCGCAACCCCGCTTGATCCCGAATTGGTGGTTGCCTATCTGCAGGAGCATCCGCACTTTTTTACCGAGCATCAGGAGCTGTTGGCAGATTTGTATTTACCCCATGAAAGTGGCTCGGCGGTTTCGCTGGTGGAACGTCAGGTATCCATTTTGCGCGAGCGCAATATCGACATGCGCAACCGTCTCAGCAAACTGCTCGACAACGCGCGCGAAAACGACAAGCTTTTTGAAAAAACCAAGCGTCTGGTGCTCACTTTGCTGGAAGGCCAGGACCTGCCCGATATAGTCGATGCCCTTCACTACTGCTTCGACAAGGAGTTTGGCATTCACTACACCAGCCTGCTGCTGTTTGGCAGCGAAACGCGAATTCCCGGCAGCCAGGCGAAAGTGATTCCGCTGGTGGACGCACGCAATCATCTGGGCGCGCTGCTCAAATCCAATCGCGCCATGTGTGGCACTCTCGGCCAGAACGAACTCAATTTTATTTTCGGACGTAACTCATCCGAAATAGGTTCGGTTGCCACGGTACCGCTGGTACACGGCCCGGCCTTTGGTCTGCTGGCCATTGGCAACCGCGATCCCAACTACTATCGCTCCAGCATGGGCACACTGTTTTTGAGCTACATTGGCGAAGTACTCAATCGCCTGCTGCCCAGATACCTGCCGCGCTAAAACGTTCAATTTGGGTGGCTTATGACAGAACAAGCCCCAAGCCTTTTTGCCGAACAGGTCGCCGCCTATGGCGAGTATTTGCGCAGCGAAAAGCGCTATTCCCCCAATACGCTGGAAAGCTATCTGCGCGATCTCTCCAAATTGATTGATTTCTGCCGCGATCAGCAGATCACTCAGCTACAAGCCATCACCGTCCAGGACATTCGCCAAAATCTCGCCCAGTTGCGCCGCAAGGGCCTTGGCAGCAAAAGTCTGCATCGCTGGCTCTCGGCAGTGCGCAGTTTTTTTGATTTTTCGATAGCGCGCGGTTTTTGCACCCTCAATCCCGCCGACGGCATACAGGCGCCCAAGGCGCCGCGCCATCTACCCAAGGTGCTGGACGTGGATCAGGCCGCACAGTTTGTTGCGGTTGAAGGCGATGAATTTCTCGATCTGCGCGACCGAGCCCTGCTGGAACTCATCTATTCCTCCGGCCTGCGCCTGGCGGAAGCCGTGGGCGTCAATCTGCAGGATGTGGATTTGCAGGAGGGACTGATCAGGGTCACCGGCAAGGGACAGAAAACCCGCCTGTTACCCGTGGGCAAAGAGGCCATAAACGCACTCAAAAGCTGGCTGAAAATACGCGGGACGACGGCGAGCGAACAGGAACAGGCGCTGTTTGTCAGCCAGCGCGGCAAGCGCCTCAGCCATCGCGCCGTACAACAACGCATGCACCAGCTCAGTTTGCGCCAGGGCATGGATACTCATGTGCACCCCCATATGCTGCGCCACTCCTTTGCCAGCCACATGCTGGAATCCAGCGGCGATCTGCGGCTGGTGCAGGAACTGCTGGGCCACGCCAATATTTCCACCACCCAAGTTTACACCCATCTGGATTTTCAACATCTCGCCAAGGTGTACGACCAGGCTCATCCGCGCGCACAACGCAAGACAACCGACAAGACCAGTGAGCACAGCTTCACAGAAACCGACCCGGATGCATCGGCGCAGTGATTTTATGTAGGCCGAAAAAGACTTCGCCCGCAACAAGTGCGGGCGAAGGTGACAATATCGATGAGAAAACGCTCGATTAGATAGGACGACCACCGTAATCGGGCACCGGCTTTTTGGGTGGGTCAGCGGAAACATTAGCTGGAACTTCCATAATCTTTCCACCGCGCGCCAAAAAGGCAGCTATTTGATCCTCCAACTCTTCACGTACCTTTTGACGCGAAGCGATGCTGAAATCCTCGATAACCTCAGGTGCTGCCTTGCTGGAAGAAACACTGAGTTCATCACTATCGGCAACCTCAAGATCATCAACATCCTCGTCTTCCAAAGGCTCTTCTACATCGTCATCGTTGATGGATTCTTCATCAGTCATAAATCACCTGAAACATAAAGACAAAGTGGCTTGACCACCGGGCTAGGAAACAAGCTCGCCTAATTTATAGCGCAGCTTTTATTAAACGCCATGCAATAAAAAGGCTTTTTTAGTTTTTTTTTGACTTACCAAAAGATACATCAAATAAAACAGTTATTTCCAAATCCACGCCACAGGTGCGGGACGGGGCGCAATCTTACGACAGCTTTTTTGGAGTCGCAATCGCATCAGATTCACCTCCGGCCGTTTCATTTTGACTGCCAGCAAAACCCGCAAAAAGGGATATTTTTTGTACAAAACGACTATACTGTTGCCCTTTTTGACCCACTAGTCACAAGTGACCACCGCAATGAATCACGAACCCTTGTTGAAGTATTTTCCCGAACTGGCCGATCTGGAGCGCGAAACACAATTGCAGATCCTGGCCAAGGCCTATGATCAATGCTTTGGACCGGCCAACAAGCTGCGCATTTGGCGCAACAATCTGATTGGAGGGCTAGCGCTCACTGCGGTTTCCCTGTTGCTGATTCTGGTGCTCGGACCAGCCCTGAAGCTGCCTTCGGGCGCTACGGCAGCAGTGGTAATGCTGGTGGTTTTACCTGGCTTTTTTGTGTGGCAACAGCGCAAGCATATCCAGGAACTGCGGCCGGCAGTCAATCAATGTCTGGCTGAATTTCGTTCAGATGAACAAAATAAAAACGGCACCACTTCCATGGCGCCGTGAAGAGGAGAAGTATTCTGCCTGGCTTTCGCTGGGCGGGGCGGGCTTGAGCAGAATACGTCCGGCCGAAGCCGGTTATATGGCATCCGGTCCGGTTTCGCCGGTACGGATGCGAATAATTTCTTCCAGAGGTGTGATAAAGATTTTACCATCGCCAATCTTGCCGGTTTGTGCAGCCTTGGTAATGGCCTCAACGGCCTGCTCTACCATGCTGTCATCAACCGCCAGTTCGATTTTTACCTTGGGCAAAAAATCAACTACGTATTCTGCGCCGCGGTAAAGTTCGGTGTGGCCTTTCTGACGACCAAAGCCTTTCACCTCGGTCACTGTCATACCCTGCACACCCACTTCGGATAATGCGGTACGCACGTCATCCAGTTTGAAGGGTTTTACGACTGCTGTTATGAGTTTCATTGTGAGTTCCTTTGCTTGTCTCTTGCTGAAGCTATGCTGACCCTAATCGCGATGTTTGATTACCCTGGCTTGGTGTCCGCCTGCCAAGCATACACCCGGAGGGCAGATCAGAGGTAACGGGTCAAAGTGTACAACAAGATCTTAGCTTTACTAGCCATTGCCCGTCACAGGACGGGCAATGGAACCTGGGATTACTTGTGGGTGAACTCTGGGTAGGCCTCCATACCACACTCAGCCAAATCCACACCTTCATACTCTTCTTCTTCGGATACACGGATACCCATGACCAGTTTGATCAGAGCCCATACGATCAGGCTGACACCGAACACCCATACGAAGATGGTCAAGCCGCCAACGATCTGACCTACGAAGGTTGAATCGCTATTGGTGAGCGGTACAACCAGCAATCCGAAGATACCTACAGTACCGTGTACAGAGATGGCACCTACCGGGTCGTCGATTTTCAGTTTGTCCAGAGCGATGATGGAGAAGACCACCAGCACACCACCTACAGCACCTATAAGGGTTGCACCCAGCGCAGTCGGAGTAGAAGGTTCGGCAGTGATAGCTACCAGGCCAGCCAGGGCACCGTTCAAAGCCATGGTCAGGTCAGCCTTGCCGAACAGCAGACGTGCAGTTGCCAGAGCAGCGACCAGACCACCAGCGGCAGCGGTGTTGGTGTTGAGGAACACCATGGCTACAGAGTTGGCGTTGGCGATATCACCCAGTTTCAGAACTGAACCGCCGTTGAAACCGAACCAGCCCATCCACAGGATGAAAGTACCGAGAGTGGCGAGGGGCAGGTTGGCACCAGTAATAGCGTTGATTTCGCCGTTGGGGCCGTATTTACCTTTGCGCGGACCCAGCAGAAGTACACCAGCGAGAGCTGCAGCAGCACCAGCCATATGCACAATGCCTGAACCGGCAAAGTCAGAGAAGCCCAGATCACCGAGGCTGTAGAGACCGAATACAGCGTCACCGTTCCAGGTCCATGAACCTTCCATCGGATAGATGAAACCGGTCATTACCACAGCGAACAACAGGAAAGCCCAGAGTTTCATGCGCTCAGCCACAGCACCAGACACGATGGACATGGCAGTGGCAACGAAGACTACCTGGAAGAAGAAATCCGCTGCACCTGAATAGATGGAACCGCCGGTAAAGCCGTCTTCACGCTCGGCAAATTCTCCCAGTACTGCGGCGGAATCCACGTCGGCAATACCTGAAAGGAATACTTCACCGCCGTACATGATCGAATAGCCACACAACATGTACATGATGCAGGCGATCGAAAAGAGCGCGACGTTCTTCGTCAAAATTTCAGTGGTGTTTTTCGCGCGAACCAGGCCAGATTCCAACATCGAAAAGCCTGCCGCCATCCACATAACCAGTGCGCCACACACCAGGAAGTAAAAGGTGTCCATGGCGTACTGAAGATGATATAGATTCTCTTCCATTGCTAATTCCCCGTCTCGTTTACTTTGTTGATTTAGAGAGCCTGGTCGCCGGTTTCACCGGTGCGAATACGCACCACCTGCTCCAGATTGGATACAAAAATTTTCCCGTCACCTATCTTGCTGCTGTTGGCTGCTTTGGAGATGGCTTCCACCACCGTATCCAGCTGCGCCTCCGAAACCGCAATTTCCACTTTGGTCTTGGGCAAGAAATCGACCACATACTCGGCGCCGCGATACAGCTCCGAATGGCCTTTCTGTCGACCAAAGCCTTTCACCTCGGTGACTGTCATGCCATGAACGCCGATGTCCGACAGGGCCTCACGCACGACATCGAGCTTGAATGGCTTGATAATCGCTGTTACCAGTTTCATCTTCTTCTCCTAAAAAAATCCCCGCACTTGCGTGCGGGAAAACACCGGAAATATCCCAACTCGGGTAAAGAAAGGGCTGCCTACCTGTAACCCTGTGTTCAAATCGAACTTTGCACAGAGCAGGCCAAAAGAAAAAAAACAAGAAAATTCAATCGGTTATTGTTTTTAGCGGAAGAAAATCACAAAAAGAGAAGTTGTAAGGCAAAGGGCGTGCACCAAAATATTGCACATCACCAATTAATCCGCACCGAGATAAGGCAAACACATGGATTTTGACGTCAGTATCCTGGCCTGATCTTCAGAACCCGCAGCAAATGCACAGAAACGGTGAAGACTGCCGCCTTTGGCGCTAGACTGGGCGGCCTGAAACCGGAGATATCCATGCTGAACGACCTCGCCCAAAAACTGGCTGCCGAACTGGAAAAACATCTGCCTTCACTCGAAGGATTCTCACCCAAGCGGGAGCTACAGGTGGCGCTGCAGGCTGCGCTGCGCAAAATGGATCTGGTGACGCGGGAAGAGTTTGATGCCCAGGCGGCGGTACTGCAGCGCACCCGCCAGCGCCTCGAAGCCCTGGAACAGCAACTGGCGGAGCGGGAGACGTACACCAACCCGCCGGGTTAGACTTTTGTCCGGAGCTGGAAGTCGTTTATAGTTCTCCAACCACTCGCATCGGAAGCCACTGACACTGCAAGGATTGCCTATGTCACTCGCCATCATTTATTCCCGCGCCAAACTGGGCGTTTCCGCCCCACTGGTCACTGTTGAAGTTCACCTGTCCAACGGCTTGCCCGGCCTCTCCATCGTCGGTCTGCCAGAAGCGGCAGTGAAAGAGAGAAAGGATCGGGTGCGCTCGGCCATTCTCAACAGCCATCTGGAATTTCCCGCGCGGCGCATCACCGTCAATCTCGCCCCCGCCGATCTGCCCAAGGAGGGGGGGCGTTTCGATCTGGCCATTGCCCTCGGTATTCTCGCCGCCTCCGGCCAGATTCCCGCGACCCAGCTCAGCCGCTACGAATTTCTCGGAGAGCTGGCCCTGTCCGGTGAGCTGCGCCCGGTGAGCGCCGCCCTGCCCGCTGCTCTGGCCTGTGGCGATGAAGGCAGAGCCATGATTCTCAGCCAGGCCAATGCACCCGAAGCGGCCCTGAGTTCCCGCACCCGCGTCTACGGTGCCGCCAATCTGCTACAGGTTTGCGCTCATCTACACGAGCGGGAACATCTGTTTCAGGCCCAGCCCCAGACGCTGTCAGGGGAAGACAGCTCGCTGGACCTGAGCGATGTTCGCGGTCAATTACAAGCCAAGCGGGCACTGGAGATAGCCGCAGCCGGTGGCCACAATCTGCTGTTCTTCGGGCCGCCGGGTACGGGCAAGACCATGCTCGCCAGCCGTCTGGCGGGACTGCTGCCAGCGCCTGATGAAAGAGAAATGCTGGAAATCGCCGCCGTACATTCAGCGGCTTCGGCGGGCGGGCTCAATCTCAGCCGCCAGCGCCCCTTTCGCGCTCCCCACCACACGGCCTCCGCCATAGCGCTGGTGGGCGGCGGTTCCAGCCCCAAGCCGGGAGAAATTTCCCTGGCCCACGGCGGTGTGCTGTTTCTGGATGAACTGCCGGAATTCTCCCGTCATGTACTGGAAGTTCTGCGCCAGCCGCTGGAGAGCGGCGAAATTCATCTGTCCCGAGCCCGCGCACAGGCGCGCTTTCCCGCCCGCTTTCAGCTGGTGGCGGCCATGAATCCCTGCCCCTGCGGTTATCAGGGCAATGGCGACAACCGCTGTCGCTGCACGCCGGATCAGGTACGCCGCTATCGCGACCGTCTATCCGGTCCGCTGCTGGATCGCATAGATCTGCAGGTGGCCGTACTGCCGCTAAAAGCCGGCGAGCTCCACTCAGCACCGGCGGGTGAAGCCAGCGCGACCATTGCAGCGCGAGTGGCGCAGATCCGTCAGCGCCAGCTGGCACGTCAGGGCAAGGCCAATGCCCAGCTGAACCCGGGCGAGCTGGAAGCTGTCTGCCAGCTGGGTAAGGGAGAAAAATCCCTGCTCACCGGTGCCATGGAAAAACTGGGGCTATCGCCCAGAGCCTATCATCGAGTGCTGCGGGTAGCACGTACGCTGGCGGATATGGTGGAGGAGGAAAAGGTCAGTAGTCGGCAGATTGCGGAGGCACTCAGTTATCGCCACCTGGATCGGCCTGTGTGAATCCGGAAACGCGATAGTTTTGTTCGAGGCGGGTCATGACTTCGTCAAGGTAGAGCGGCGGAGAGAAATAATAGCCCTGCATATGATCGCAGCCGCTTTGCTGCAGCCAGTTTTTTTGTTCTTCATTCTCCACACCATCGGCAATTACAATCTTGCCGAGGTTTTGCGCCAGATTGATCATGGCGGAAACCAGACGGCGATCGCTGCGGCTGCGTTGCAATTCCGCCATAAAGCGCGAATCAATTTTGACGGCGGTAATGGGCAAGCGCTGCAAATGCAAAAAGGATGAACTGCCGGTACCGAAATTATCCAGCGTAAAATTGATACCGAAAAATGCCAGAGGACGCATGCACAGACTGACCAGATCGATATTTTCCATAAAGGTGGTTTCGGTCAGCTCAAATTCTATATCACCCGCCTGAATGCCGGTTTCGGCAAAAATTTCTGCAATCTGCTGTACCAATCCTTCGTCCTTGAACTGGCGCACCGAGAGATTGATCGACATCACCAGCTCCTCACCAAAGAGCGCGTGAATTTTTTTCAGATCGGTGCAGGCCTGACGAATCACCCAGTAACCAATGGCAGTAATCAGCCCTGTGTCTTCAGCGATAGCCACAAACTCCTTGGCATCCAGCACACCGTTTTCGGGGTGGTTCCAGCGCAGCAATGCCTCGAGCGCGATGATGCGATTGGTTCTGACATCAATGCGCGTCTGATACTGCAAAAAGAACTGCTCCTTGTTGAGCGCCTTGCGCAGATCGGATTCCAGCTTGAGCTGACGGCGCACCTCGCGGTTCATGGCATCGGTGAAAAAACAAAAGCAACTGCCCTCTTCCTGCTTGGCCTTGTACATGGCCATGTCGGCATTCTTCAATAGGGTGTCCGCATCCATGCCGGCATGGGGATAGATGGCGATGCCGATACTGCAGCCCACCACCACTTCATAACCGTTGATCTGCGCCGGCTGGGAAATGGACTCTATGACCTTTTCGGCAATGTGGGCTATGTCGGTCTGGTTTTCGATGTTTTGCAGCAGCAGGGTAAATTCGTCGCCGCCCATGCGCGCCACCGAATCCGATCGACGCATTGACTCATTCAGTCGCTCGGCGCAGATACGGATAAGCGCATCGCCGGCATCATGGCCAAAGGTGTCGTTAACCTGCTTGAAGCCGTTGAGGTCGATAAACATCAGGGTAAAGCCGGTATTGTCCCGCTCCGCCAGACGTATGGCGTGCTCGAGACGGTCGCGAAACAGAATGCGGTTGGGAATATCGGTCAACGGGTCGTAGTGGGCCAGACGCGCCAGATGCAGTTCGGTCTGCTTGCGCTCTATGGCATAGCGCAGGGTGCGCTCCAGCAGCTGGGCATCAATCTGATCCTTGATCATATAGTCAGAGGCACCGGCGCGGATCGCCTCACGATCCACTTCGGTTTCCATCTCGTCGGTCATGACCACTATAGGAGTCTGGCAGGCCTGAACGCGCGCGGCGTTGAGCAGATCGCGGGCAGTTTGATCACCCCAGTAGTAATCCAGCAGGACCAGATCATAGTCCTGGGACAGGATTTTCGGCAGGGCGGTATCCAGTTGGTTGCACCAGGTGAGGTCATAGTGCACATGACGCACCTGCGACAATATGTCCGCAATCAACAGATACTCGCCGTGCTCTCGGTCTATAAACAGGATCTTTATCGTTTGTTCCATTACATCCACTCCCTCAGCCAGAGAGAGTGGCAGCAACTGAACCAGCTTACCGCTCTCACATAGGTCGCAGACTCTACACCAGCTTCTGCGGTGAATAAATAACACAAGATTACTTATAACAAAGCGTGATCTTTCTCCTGATATTTCCGTGAGGCAGTTATAGAAATCCGACTAAAGACACCAATAACTGAAGGGTTACGCCCCCTCCACCAGTTGCTACAATGCACCCCCCTGATTCTGCCCCCGAGTAGCCGTGAACCAACTCAACACTCGCCAACAGCAAGCCGTACGCTATATCGATGGCCCCTGCCTGGTGCTGGCCGGTGCGGGCAGCGGTAAAACCAGCGTGATTACTCGAAAAATAGCCTATCTCATTCAGGCTTGCGAGATTCCCGCACGACATATTGCAGCCCTTACCTTTACCAATAAGGCCGCGCGCGAAATGAAAGAGCGGGTGGCTGGTCTGGTGCGCGGCAGTGCAGCAAAGGGGCTGACGGTTTCCACCTTCCATAATCTTGGACTCAACATCATTCGCCGCGAAGTAAAAACCCTGGGCTTCAAGCCGGGCTTTTCCATTTTCGATGCGGAAGACGCCCGCGCACTCTTGCGCGAATTGATGCTCAAGGATGGCGAGTTGGACAAGGATGTGCTGGACTCGGTTCAGCATCAGATCTCCAACTGGAAAAATGATCTGATCACTCCCGAGCAGGCCGAGGCCAGTGCTGCCAGCAAAGGCGAGCAGAGCATTGCGCGGGTTTACCAGCGCTACAACCAGGCACTGCGCGCCTATAACGCGGTGGACTTTGACGATCTGATCCTGATCCCGGTGCATCTCTTTCAAAACGACGCCGAAGTACTGGGGCGCTGGCAGAAACGCATCCGCTACCTGCTGGTAGACGAATACCAGGACACCAACTCCAGCCAGTATCTGCTGGTCAAACTTCTGGTGGGCAACAGGGGTGCACTCACGGTGGTGGGCGACGATGACCAGTCCATCTATGCCTGGCGTGGTGCGCGCCCGGAAAACATGTCCCAGCTGACCCGCGACTACCCGCAGCTGAAAGTCATCAAGCTGGAACAGAACTATCGATCCACCAGCCGTATTCTGCGGGTGGCCAACCATCTGATCGCCCACAACCCTCACGATTTTGACAAGGCGCTGTGGAGCGAGATGGGGCTGGGCGATCCCATCCGCGTAATTCGCTGTTCCAACGAGGACGCGGAAGCCGAACGTGTGGCCACGGAAATTCTCAGCGACCGCATACGCCACCAGCGGCGCTTTCACGACTACGCCATTCTCTACCGCGGCAACCACCAGGCGCGGCTGCTGGAAATCAAACTCCAGCAACATCAAGTGCCCTACCGCATCTCCGGCGGCTCATCCTTTTTTGCTAAAACTGAAATCAAGGATGTGATGGCCTATCTGCGCCTGATAGTGAACCCGGATGACGACAACGCCTTCCTGCGCATTATCAACACCCCGCGCCGACAGATAGGTACCAGCACGCTGGAAGCACTGGGCCACTACGCCAGTCAGCGCCACATCAGTCTGTTTGCCGCCTGTCAGGAAATCGGACTGGCGAGCCATATTGCGGAAAAAAGTCTGGAACGGCTGCGCACCTTTGCCGAATGGATGGAACAGGTCAGACGCAACTGCGCCGGCGACAATCCGGTGAGCGCCATCCGCGAAATGCTCAGCGACACAGATTACGAAGGCTGGTTGCACCAGAATGCCAGCAACAGCAAGGCGGCCGAAAAACGTATGGAAAACGTCTACTACCTGGTGGAGTCGCTACAGAAAAGCCTGGACAAAAACGCCGACGAAAACGAGGAAGAAGAAGCGCGCATTGAAGATGCCATCGCCAAGCTGGTATTGCGCGACCTGCTGGAGCGGCAGGAAGAGGAAGAAGCCAATGACCAGGTACAACTGATGACCCTGCACGCCTCAAAGGGCCTGGAGTTTCCTCACGTTTTCATCGTGGGCATGGAAGAAGATCTGCTGCCCCACCGCAACAGCATAGAAACCAATAACATAGAAGAAGAACGTCGCCTCACCTATGTGGGCATTACCCGCGCCCAGCGCACCCTCACTTTCACCTATGCCGCCAAGCGCAAACAGTTCGGCGAAATTGCCGATACCACCCCCAGCCGTTTTCTCGACGAACTGCCGCAGGAAGATATTGAATACGAGGGAGTAGGAGAACCCAGCCCGGAAAAAAATCAGGCCAGGGGCGCGGAAACCCTGAGCAGCCTGCTGAACCTGTTCGACGACTGATACAGGTTTTCGCGGGGCGAAAAAAAAGCCAGCTGAGCTGGCTTTTTTTGTGCGATCGAATTACTTGCTGTTTTCGACCATGTAATCCACGGTTGCCTTGATTTCGTCTTCGCTACAGGTAGCGCACAGACCCATGGCGGGCATGCCGTTAAAACCGTTAATGGCATGGGTGTAGAGAGTTTCAATGCCCCCTCTGCCCAGACGTGCACCCCAGTCGGCAACGTCACCCAGTTTGGGCGCACCAGCCACACCGGCACCGTGGCAAACATTACAGGACGCCTGAAACACTTCCTGTCCGGAACGAGGACCACTGGCAGCGGCAGCAACGGGAGCAGCGGCACAGGGTTCACCCGACATGCACACACTGCCTACGGGAGCGATGCGCTCTTTCAGCTCAGCGGTCAAAGCGGCCTGCTGGCTGATTGCGCTGCTGGATAGGGCCATAACACCTGCCATCAACAACAGACCCAGAAGTTTCTTCATTTGACTCACGGTGGTTTCCTCGTATTTTTAGGGAGGCCGGGGGGCTTGAGTGGTGCGCATTATAGCCACAAACCTCGCGCCAGGTGAACACGAAACCCACAGGCGGAAATCCGACGGCTGATGCATTCCAACAAGCTCTGCTGCTATGCTTGCCGGGATTTTGTCTGAATAACACCAAGTACATGGAATATAACAACGTCACCTTTACCGCTTACCTGAGCGCCGCGATCATTTCCGGTCTGCTGACGCTCATCTTCGGATACCAGTACACCCGCGCCAACAAATCCTGGCTGTTCCTACCCGCGGCCGTTGTACATACGGCCAACCTGACGTTGATTGCCCTTTCATTTACAGAAAAGAGCTCGTCCTCGCTGCTGTTGCTGTTTGTCGAATGTCTGCATTACAACCTCTGGACCCTGGGCATCTACCTGATCCTGAGGGCCAGCACCAACAACCAGCCTTTTCCTCGCAGTCTCAAGGCCCTGTTCGGCATCGGCTGGCCGGTCACCCTCACAGTACTGGCTGCACTGGTATTCAACTACCAGCCGATAATGCAGCTGGCCGCCTGGTTGCCGTTGTTGCTGGCGGTGATCGGCCTGGTGAGCGTGGAGCAGCTGTTCCGCTACGCCGCCGTCAACGACCGCCAGATCAAGCTGCTCAGCCTCAACCTGGCGGCGCTCTTTCTCTACGACATCTATCTGTACACCCACACACTGATCTTCCACCAGTTTGACCCGTTGTTGTGGCAATCCCGGGCCGCCGTCTCTCTGGCCACCTGTCTGTTCATGGCGCTGGGCGGATTGCTCTTGTCCCAGCGCACCGATCGGCCGGCCAATTTCTATCTCTCCCGCCCGACGGTGTTCTACACCACCTCACTGGTGGGTGTGGGAGTGCTGATTACCGCTCTGGCCCTGGGTGGTTACTATGTGCGTCTCTACGGTGGCAACTGGGGCACGGTGATCTACAGCTTTGTGCTTATAGGCGCGGTGCTGCTGATTACCACGGTATTTCTCTCCAGCACCATCCGCTCACGCCTGTCGGTGCTGATCAACAAACACCTGTTCCGCCACAAGTACGACTACCGCAGCGAGTGGCTGGGATTGATCAACTACCTGGCCCAGCCCACCGAAGCCAGTGAGGCCAACCAACGCGCCTTCTATGCAGTGGCGGCCATCACCAAGGCTCCCGGCGGCGCCATCTGGATCAAGAAGCAGGGTTATTACGAGCCGGTTTACCAGTCCAACCTGCCCAGCTTTGTGGACCTGCAGGAAGAGCCGGTGGACAGTCCCTTCTGTCAGGCCTTTCTGGAATCCGAATGGGTGTTCTTCCCCGACTCGGGCGACAACGAGGCCTTGAGTCAGAACAACGAGCTGCTGCCCGACTGGGTTTTCAGCATTCCGGAGCTCTGGCTGATGTTCCCGCTGATCGTGGGTGAGGAACTGGTGGGCTTTATGGCGCTCACCAAACCCACCGCCGACGCCTCCCTTACCTGGGAGGATCTGGACATGCTCAAGACCATGGGACGCCAGCTCGCCAGCTACCTCAAGCGTCACCAGCAGGCAGAGCAGCTGGTCGAGGGGCGGATGTTCGACACCTACAACAAGCTGGTGGCCTTTATCATCCACGACCTCAACAACCTGATCGCCCAGCAGGCGCTGGTGGTGCGCAACGCCGAGCGCCACAAGGACAACCCCGAGTTTATCGATGACGCCATCCAGACCATCAGCAACTCGGTGGACCGGATGAACAACCTGCTGAAAAAGCTGCGCCGGGACGAATCGGATCTGGTGAAACGCCTGAAAGTGGTGGACGCGGTCAACCAGGCCATAGAGGAATGCCAACGCAGCACACCCAAGCTCACCGCCGACATAGAGGACAAGGACATCACCATCATTGCCGATCAGGTACGGCTGGTGATGACCATCGGCAACTTCATCAAGAATGCCCAGGAGGCCACCCCGGACGATGGACGGGTTCATGTTACACTCCGTTTCACCAACGATAAGGCCATTATCACCATTGAAGATACCGGCTCTGGCATGGATTGGGACTTCATCCACAACAGGCTCTTCAAACCCTTTGAAACCACAAAATCCGGCAAAGGGATGGGCATAGGCGTGTACCTCTCGCGCGAATACATCAGCGAGCTGGGTGGAACCCTGCACGTACTCAGTGCCCCAGGCGAAGGCACTATCATCACTATGACGCTACCCATTACTACGATGACTACGGATCTGTTAAGCCTATGAGTAGACACAGCAGCCACAAGCCAACGCTATTGATCGTGGAAGATGATCGCGGCTTGCAAAGCCAGCTGCGCTGGCACTTCGACCAATACGAAACCATCATTGCGGAAAACCGCCAGGACGCCATAGCCGCCCTGCGGCTGCACGAAGCCTCGGTGATCATTCAGGATCTGGGGCTGCCACCGGATGAAGACGGTGTCGAAGAAGGTTTCAAATGCGTACAGGACATACTGCGCATAGCCCCCGCCAGCAAAATCATTGTGATGACCGGCAAAACCGGTCATGAGCACGCCATCAAGGCAGTGGCCATGGGTGCCTACGACTACTACGAAAAACCGGTTGACCCCACCACCCTGGACCTGATCGTCCAACGCGCCTTTCATATTCATGACCTGGAAGAAGACAACCGCCGACTGGCGATGAGCAAGCAGGAGCCGCTGGACGGATTGATCACCAATGATCCCCAGATGCTCAAGATCTGTCGCCAGCTGGAAAAGATCGCCCCCACCACTGTGACCTGCACCCTGTTGGGCGAAAGCGGCACTGGCAAGGAGGTGATGGCTCGCGCCATTCACCAGCTAAGTCCGCGCCGCGAAAAGCGTTTTGTGGCAATCAACTGCGCTGCCGTACCCGAAAACCTGATCGAAAGCGAGCTCTTCGGCTATGAAAAAGGCGCCTTTACCGGCGCCAACAAGACCACGCTGGGCAAGGTGGAAACCGCCAACGAAGGCACCTTGTTCCTCGATGAAATTGGCGATATGCCATTGAATTTACAGTCAAAATTGCTGCGTTTTTTACAGGAGCGGGTAATTGAGCGGGTGGGCGGAAGAACCGAAATGCCGGTGGATGTGCGGGTAATTTGCGCCACCAACAAGGATCTGCAGAAGATGGTCCACGAAGGCAGTTTCCGCGAGGACCTGTTTTATCGCATCTGTGAAATGACCGTGGACATACCTCCGTTGCGCGACCGTCAGGGCGACAAGGTGCTACTGGCTCGCCATTTCAAAACCCGTTTTGCCAAAGAGCACGATCAAAAAATTTCCGGCTTCACACCCGATGCCATAGCCGCCATCGAATCCTATTCCTGGCCGGGCAACATTCGCGAAATGGAAAACAAGGTGAAGCGTGCCGTCATCATGGCAGATGGGAAATACATCACAAGAGAAGATCTTGGTCTCGCTGTAGCGGGAGAACTGTCTCTCAATCTTCGCCACGTGCGTCAAGAAGCTGAAAAAGGCGCGATTTTGCGTGCGTTGAGCATGACCGATAACAATATTTCTGCAGCAGCCAAACTTTTGGGTATTACACGCCCAACCTTTTACGATTTGATAAAAAAATATGATATGCCCATCGCAAATTCAGCACTAAACTCCGAAGCGGATTAGCATAATTTTACACAACACTCATAATAGGTTTTGCTCCGCTTCGCTCGGAGTTCAAGCGTTCCATGCACTCCGGATCCTGAGATTTACCCGATATGAAATCACCGTTTGACCTTGCTCGAATTGCGTGCTCGTTGCTGCTCAGTGCCAGCCTTCTTACCCTGACCGCTTGCGGTGGCGGCGGTGGCGAAAGTGCACCCGCGCCTACCCCACCAAAATCCAGCAGCAGCATTTCATCCTCATCGGCTTCTTCAGTGATTCCGCGGCCCAACACCCCAACCAATCTGGATGCGAGCAGCATAGGCTCCACCAAGGTCACCCTGATATGGAAAGCCTCCGATGGTGAAGTCCCGGCTTCCGGCTACCGCCTGACACGCAATGGCCTGGTGATAGGCACCACCGATGGTGCAGCAACCAGCTTCACGGATACCGATCTCTCGCCCAACAACCAGTACACCTACCGGGTACAGGCGGGCGACGCCAATGGCAACTGGTCGTCACTGAGTGCCAGCATCAGTATCAGAACCGCGCCGCCGGGAAATGACTGGGATGACAATCCTCCCAGCTCCTCTTCCAGCAGCTCATCCAGTGTCAGCAGCATCAGATCCAGCAGCTCGTCACGCATCTCCAGCAGCAGCCGCTCATCCAGCTCTCGCAGCAGCAGCGGCAATATCAGCAGCTCCCAGTCCAGCTCTGTGTCCTCAGCTGTGTCCAGTGTCGAGCCACAACCCAGCTCCAGCTCATCATCCAGTTCCAGCTCAAGATCAAGCTCAAGTTCTGCCGCACCGGACACCAGCGCGCCCTCGGTTCCTGCTAACTTACGCACTTCCGCCATCAAGGACACCAGCATCGACCTCGTCTGGGATGCGTCCTCTGACAATGTGGCCGTTACCCTCTATCGCATCACTCGCAACGGCACAGTAGTGGCTGTTGTCAGCGGCCATGTTCAGGCCTATCTGGATATGGACCTCGCCCCCAACACCCAATACACCTATCAGGTACAGGCGGGCGATGCGGCGGGCAACTGGTCTACCTTCAGCTCTCCGCTGCGAGTAACCACCCTTGGGGTTATCAGCGGCAATCGCCTGCTCTGGTCCCACCCCACCCAGCGAGAGAACGGTCAGTTCCTGAGCCTGCAGGAAATTGGCGGCTACGAAATCCGCTATCGCCCCAACAGCCTGGGCAATTTCACCTACATCAACTTGCCTGGCTCCCAGTCCACCCAGTACGGCATTGGCAGCCTGCCCAGCAACTACGACTTCCAAATAGCGGTTTACGACACCCAGGGTCTGTACAGTGAGTTTGTGAACATCACTCCCCGCTGAGATCCCTTGTCGCAGGATTTCGATGCCCGTCGAAAATTCAAACACCCCAGGGAAGGGGTTAGTCAGACCGCCGCACCGCACCAATTCGCAAAAACGATAACCCTGTCACAAAATTCCCGTCGAAAAAAATTACATCCCCCACAGCCGCATTTCTGAAGACCTTAACTAAACCTTTGAAATAAAAGTATTTTTTTGATTGGCACACCGCTTGCTGAAGATGCAGCCTGCCCATCATCAAATCTCCGATCACGGAAGGAAAGGTTATGAAATTGCTCATGAGGTGCCTGTTTTCCTCTCTACTGATCTCCGGTCTAGTCGCCGGGACCAGCCTCGTGCATGCCGGTCCAGTGCTCATGATCAACCTTGACCCCAATGCCGAAGCCACCTTTCTCTCGCAACTGAGCGGCACACTGATCACCGAAAACTTCGACAGTCTTGGCGGTGCCAGCGTCAATGGCGGCAGCCAGCAGAATTCCTGGGAAAACAAGAGTCCCAGTTTCTCTACCAATGTGGGCACCTTTACCCTGACGTCCGCCGGGCAAACCGCCGATGGCAATGTTTTCAATAACGAACTCATGATCGAGAGCGCCGCTACCGGTGAGCACGGCCGTGAAATTCTGTCCAACTACAATGGTGATTTGTG